>FSXA01000651.1_pt1 | contig 22972 bp, 11 predicted proteins | sample 1638081 | NCBI WGS metagenome assembly FSXA01 (sample SAMEA3914788, study PRJEB12502) | metagenome | biome: forest; material: soil | place: Canada | collected 2011-07-03 | depth 0.1 m
ACCAGCCTTGAATGAGCGCCGACGACCAGGTGATCGGCCAAAAGATATTTGATTCGCCGATGTTGTTGTGATCCAGCCAATTCTCCGCTCTGGTTTCATAGTTATTAACGCTGAGAGTCCAGTTGCGGTACGGAATGGTGATGCCATATTGCCATTGAATATCCCGCTCGCCGTGAAGAGGAGAGAACGTGAAATTCTGGCCGTTCGCCAAGTTGAGTAGAGGGCCTGTGGCCGTCGATAGCGGCGGCGCCTGATAGTAGTAGCCATAGAAGCCCGTAAAGACCCAGTTCAGCCGTGGGATGCGTAAGGCCGCGCCAAAGCGAGGATCGGTTGCGGTCTCCGAGATGGTCGAGTTGAACTGCGTTGCGCGGAAACCCGTGATCAACGTAAACCAGGGAGTGACCTTGAATTTGTCGTTGATGAATTCAGAGACGATTCCTCCGTTCACGCCAATCGAAGATGCGGGAACGTTTGGCGTACCGTCGGTGAAATCGTTATTGAAGTAGGTGTATTGGTGTTGGCCAAATCCGTAGACCCCGGCTTGGAGATCGTTCTTCCAGAAGTTTAGGTTGAGGGCACTCTGCGCTCCCGCATAGCTGGCGTTCTGATTGACGATGGAGATCACGGGATAGTCGGTCGCGCCACCCTGATAATCAGCGCCGTTGTAATGATAGAAAGGCGAAACCGTCAGCAGCGTCTTTGGGTTGAACGTGTGGATCCATGAGAACGTGGCATACCCATCGGGTTCACGCTCGGCGTCATGCAGGCCGCTCGATGGATAAATCTGGTTACCGGCTGAGTTCGGATTGGGGTCGATAGGGATTTGGTAATAATCCTGGCGCAAGGAAGTGACGAGGCGATATTGGTTCTTTGCATCGGGATTAAAGATGAATGAGGCGAATCCACCGTACCCATTCACCGCGTCGTTGACCACCTGTGGAATGGGTGTCTGGAGCCCATAGTTACTGCGGTTCCCGTTCAAGCTCGCATAGTAGGCGAATCGCTGTGTGTGCCCTCCACAACTGATCTGGTCGTCCGTCTGATAGAAATTTCCAGCAGTGATGACGAGATCGCACTCTCGGTCGCGTTCAAAGCCGGTGCGTGGTACGACGTTGAAAATTCCGTAAGCGCGATCCCCATAGTCTGCGTCGTAGCTGCCGCTATATACCTCGAGATAATCGATATCTCTTGGAAGAATCTGGGGTCCCAGGTTGGTGGCAATGTTCGTGTTGGGAATAGCAACGCCATCGATGAGCCAGTTGACCTGATGGCCGCCCATCATGTGCAGCATGTCGTGAGTCACATAGGAAGCCGGAACATAATCTGTGATCATCTCCATGCCGTTCGTGCGGTCCGCTCCCGGAGTTTGTTGAATGTCCACTCGGCTCAGCATCGTGGTCGGCGTAACGCTATCCGTCGACTCTGCTGAGAGTGTTCCTGGTACCACGATGTCTTGCTTCACGCCCTCAACGGACAATTGGAAATGCAGCACGGGGCTGGTGTCGGACTGAACGATGACGCCCTGGCTTGCTTCCTGAAAACCAGCGGATAAGACCGTGACCGTGTAATTCCCGATGGGTACGGAGGTAAATACAAATTCCCCGTTCCCATCTGAATTTTGCGTCTGCTTCCAGTCCGAATTTTGAGCCCTCAACGTCAGGTGCGCACCCTGGATGGGACGATGTTGGGGATCGTGGACGATACCGCGAACGGTACCAAAGATTGTCGCAAATGCGACTGAATCTAGTAGGAAAATTACTGCCAACAAACGAACGAGATGCCTCATAAAAGATGATTCCTCTGTGCTATTTCCATGCGCTACGTGTCCGCGGAGGTGAGTAGGCAGACAGGCAGAACAGGCCCGTGATCGAGCTCGATATGAAACTGATTTGTGAGAATGAAGGGCGACTTAGCTGATGGCTAACGTCGCCGGAGGTCCACGCTTCTGCCGCGCCCCATCACGCGCAACACGAGCCCAGGCCTCAACCTGACGAAACTGCGCAGGATGAGAAAGCATCTCTGCATACAACGCTGCGGCTAGATGGATCGACAGTGTCTCGTGATGGGCTGGAGCAAGAGCCTTTGGGAACATCGGGCATTTGCTATGAACGGCCAGCAGGTGTTGTCCAGCCTCAAGCTTTGTTATCTGCTCAGCGGACATCATGCAATGGTGGGCGCCATTTCTCCGGCAGCAAGCGGGCAGCCCGGATTCGGCGTCTCCAGCCCACGCAAACGCCGGCCCGACGAACTGAAGGCCGAAGAGCAGCAGCAGCGTGATGGAAAGGAGACGGCGCACGCTTTCAGCATAAATCAAACCGTCACGCAGGAAGCTGCCACCACGATTAACACACTCATGCAGGAACTCAAGCAGCAGACAATCTCAATAACACCGTCATTGGAGCCTCGCATCTGCGGTGAGATTCTGCCACTCATCTCGCAGAATGCGGTAAGCGCAAATCAATGTCGTGTTGAGGTCGTTTCTGGCAAGGTGAATTGTCCACCACGAACGTTGAAAATCTATGACTTAGCCGACAATTTTCTTGACAACAATGAAATGATTCGGTTACCTATGCTCACCGTGTATTTCTCCTCCCGGTGGCGTTTCGGGCTTCAGTAGACAGAAGATAAGATCCCCAAGGAAGTCGATACTTCGATTGCGGGATGCCGTGAAAGCAATGCGGAGTTTCTGTCTGAGATGACCGGCCCTGACGCAAATCTCTACGGGTATGCTCTTGCTACCGGCATGTCCTCCGTTGTTATTTTGGCGGATCCTTGTTCACGATCGCGTTCCGACCGTGGCCATGACCGTCCTCACCGCGACGAGGGCAAGGAGTGCATCCTCAGGAGACTGGAATCGCTGAGATGTCTGCCAGATAAATTTCTGGCCCGGCTCCAGAGCAATGCCAGTGGCAACATCGTCTACTGCTGCACGCCGCAACACTCCAGTTCGGGGTGTTGGCGGTAGCGTAGTTCAGAGCGCTCGAATCGTCATGCCGCTCGGTATCGGTTCAAGAGCTTCAACCGTGCGGTGGTCACGAAGGGATCGCGTCGAGTCCGCTAGCGGTAACGATCGTTCAGGTTAATGTTTCCTTCCGGGAGTCGAATGCTCTCGGTCCACATCATTTCATTCCCATCATTTGGTCGATCGCTGATTGTACTTTCACGATCGGCGTATCTCCGTTTTGGAGGACTCCAATGGACGCCAAGCCGAACGAATATGAGGTAAGCGGAACCGTACGAGGACGCCGCGGCGACCTTCTTCACAACGCCCGGGTCGTAATTTGGTGGCAGCAGATACGCGACCGGAGGGAGCTGGCCGCGGGAGAAACGTCAGAGCACGGACGGTATCACCTGCGCTATCGAGTCCCCGAAGATGCTCCCCAGCCCTTACTGGTGGTCGTCGAGGTGTTATCGGAATATCTTGACGCGCCGCTGTTTTCGGCCGTTACCGAGGCCAAGCCTACGCTTACGATCGACCTCAACTTCGAGCCCCATGATGAGTCGGAATGGGCCGTCCTGGTGCGCTCCATCGAGCCGTTCCTGAATGGACTCACACTCGCAGGCCTCACTGAAAGCACAGATCACCACGACATTACCTTTCTGGCAGCCGAGCTAAGCAAGACGCCAGAGGTCGTGATGCGCGTCACGCTTTCGGCGAGGCTGGAGAGTGCGTTTAAAATTCCGGCTCCGGCGTTCTATGCGTTCTTTCGACAGAAGGTGCCGGCAACCCTTCCCAGTCCACTGCTGGACGCTAGCCAGAACTTCACTCTGATCGACGCTCTCATTCAAACCGTCTCTTCCATGATCTTTGGCTTGTCGGCGCAGGTGCAGACGCAGACGCTGACTGCGGCGGTCGCACTTGACCTGATTGGCCCCCAATTCACCGCGCAGATCCCACAGTTGGTTACGGAATTACAGGCGCTGCATACCACCGACTTGCTCAATCAACCGTACCTGGTTGGAAGTGCGACACTAGGCCAGCTTCTCGATGTGACGGATCTAGCCGCGGAGAAACAGCAGGCTTTCGCGCAGGCGCTGGCCACGAATACTCAATCTATGCGCAACTTCTGGCGCACCCTTGGCAACGGGCCGAGCGGCTTAACCGAGGCCGACGCCTCGAGCATCGAGCGCACCTTGTCCCTCGGCGCCTTCGTAAAAAACTTTGTCCCGCTGGTCACCGCTCTGTCCTCGGGGTTTTCCTCGGGAACCTACAAAACGCTTCCCGATCTCGCCCGTCTCACCCAGCAGGATTGGGTGAACCTGGTCAACCAGACGGGCGCGCCTCTGGGAATTGATGCTGCAGGCACCGCCACGCCTGCTCAGGTGTTCGCAGCCGTTATCTATACGCGGGTGACACGCGCTTACCCAACCGCGGCACTTTCGGCGCGCATCACCACTGGCAAGTTTATTCCCGAACCGCAGCAAGCACCGCTGCTTCAGTTCTTCCAGAACAATCCAGAACTCGAGTTAGTCAAAGACAACATTCCGGTGTATCTCGCGAGCCAGGGAGAAGCCGCGTTTGCCGGAATCGGCAAAGAGGACCAGGCCGCTGTGGTTGCGAATGCCCGCAGCTTTCAACGCGTGCTGCGCATCACGCCTGCAACCGACGTGGCCGAGACTCTGATCGGGCTTGGCTTCAACTCAGCCACACAGATCGCCGCGCTTGGTCAGCAGCAGTTCTTCACGAAGGCAGTTGCAGCAGGCCTTACCAAGCCCGAGGCAAACCAGGTCTACCAGGCCTCAGCGCAGCGCTACGCCAACGTGGTTGGCCTCTATATGCAGTTCAACAATGAGGCAATCGGTCTTTGGCCGCAGGGGATGGGAGATATCTCCGGTTTGGCGCGACCGGTTCAACAGGCGATCCAGACCGATCCGAATCTGGCTACGCTCTTCGGTTCGCAAAGCTATTGCGAGACCGACGACTGCACATCGGTGCTCAGTCCGGCCGCCTACCTCTGCGACCTCTTGCTATGGTTACGCAACCACCAACTGGCTGCGGGAACCGTTCTTGACGTGCTGGACGGCCGCCGTCCCGATATCCGCCACCTGCTCTTGAACTGCCCGAACTCGGACACCGAGCTGCCCTACATTGACCTGGTCATTGAGCTGCTCGCCGACAAGATCAGCCCTCTGGCGAGCACGACTCTTAGTGCAGCGATTACTGCCGCGCAAACGTCCATCACCGTCGCCAGCGATGCCGGCTTTCCTACTCCTAACTTCACCGTTCTGATCGGAGCTGAGCTCCTCCTGGTGACCGCTATCAGCGGGGTAGGGAACACTACCTGGACGGTCGCCCGCAACCAGCAAGGCACGGCCGCAGCCGTCGCTGCTACGGGCGCGACCGTCATCCTGTCGACGGCCGCGAATCCCCCGTGGAAACAGACGTCGGAGGCAGCAACATCCGCTCAACTGTCCGCGGCGCCCGCCTATTTCAACCAGGGCGCCTTTGTGACTCTCTTCAATACACCCTATCCGCAAACGCTTCCGTATAGTGCGGGTCTCGATGAGCTGCGTACTTATCTTCTGCAGTGGAGACTGCCCCTGTGGCAGCTGCGTCAGGCATTGTTGCCGCTCGTTGGGGCAACCATCGCGCAGCAGGCAGCCGTCGCCGCTGAGCGGCTTGAGATGAATGCACTGGCCCAGAACCTCGTCACGACTCCCAACTTTGTCACCACTGCGGTTGCATGGAATATCGCCGATCCGGAAACTGCTCTGATTTCGGTGCCCACATTTCTTCAAGCGGCAAACATCACCTATGAGTCGCTGCTGGAGCTGCTGGAGGTCTCCTGGGTTCAGGGCGGTTTGAATATCGGGCAGCTGGGCATCAGTGATCTCTGCGATCTAAGCGGCCAGACCCTGACGTCCGGCACTCCCCTCGACGACGGATTTCTGGATCGCGCCAACCGCTTCCTCAGGCTCTGGCTCGCCACCGGCTACAAGATGTGGGAGCTGGATCTTTTGCTCAACGCACCCAGCGTGGGCAACGGCACACTCGACCAGACAGCATTGATCAATCTGCAGGCCTTCTGGCAGTTGCAGAACTCTTCTAGATTGGCTGTGAATCAGCTACTGGCTTTCTTCCAGAACATCGATACCAATACGCATCGCGATCCCGATGGCTCGACCACCACGTCGCTCTACGCGCAGGTCTTCCTGAACCCGACCACGACGTGGATCGCAGCGGACCCCGACCTCGTAAGTGTTTCGACCGGAGCTCCCATTGGGGATCCCATCCTGAGCGACCATGCCAAGGCCATCCAGCCCGCGCTCGGCGTCTCAGCAGCCGACCTCGCAACCCTCATCGCGCTCACCGACAATTCGCTCACGCTCGCAAATCTCAGCGTTCTCTACCGGATCAACGGCCTGGCGGTTGCGTCCAAATTCAGCATCACCGGATTGCTGAACCTCGCGGGTCTTCTCACGCCTGTAGCGCCGGCCCCGGCCACCACCCTGGCTGCCGCCATGTCGGCTGCGCAAAAGACCATTACGGTTACCAGCGCTGCTCCATTTCGTCCACCGAATTTCTATGCCACCATCGGCTCCGAAGTTCTGCTGGTGACAGCCATGAGTGGAATCGGCAACACGGTATGGACAGTGGTGCGGGGACAACTAGGCACCACCGCTGCCGCTGCCGTCCCCGGAGCTGCGATTACATCGGACTTCGGGAGCCCGGCCGCGGCGGTTGCATCGCTGTTCGCCTCGCCGGCCTCGGTGAACGCGTTCCTCAAGCAGGCAACCGCCATCCAGCAGCAATCGGGTCTGACCGTCGACGCAATCAACTACCTGCTGACTCCACCGTCCTCGATCACTGGCGGTTGGGCGACGACGTCGCAGATGACTCCAGCCAATATATCGAGCACGTTGACGGCTGTTCAGCAAGCCGTGCTGAATTTGATCTCGGCCAGCACCACGCTTACGGCGAACATCGGTGCAGCCGATACGACCATCACCGTTGCGAGCGACGCCAGCTTCCCGACGCCGAACTTCTACGTGTACATCGGCGCCGAAATTGCACAGGTAACCGCAGTCGGAGGCACCGGGAACACCACGTGGACCGTGGTCCGCGGACAGCAGGGAACCACCGCCGTTGCCGCGCCGCAGGGAACAACGGTGACCCCCACCGCTGGCGATCTGAATGGCGCAGTCATCAGCGCGGTCGCCGCCAGCGCCCACAGTGCCACGAATGCTCCGCTTACCAGCGACGTCGCGGCAGTCATCCTCCAGTCGGTCAACGTGCCGGTGGTGAACCAGTCTTTACTGGCCGTGCTGATGGATCCTTCGCTACTGCTGGCGACGGGCACGATTGTGATTGGTGGCTCGCCTGCACTGGGCGACACCCTCAATGCAGTCATCAGCAATGGAATCGCGGCGCCCGTGGCCGTGGCGTACCCGTTAGTCGCTGCGGATGTTGGAAGTGCCAATCAAACAGCGACCGACTTTGCCAACGCGATCAACCTCTCGGCCGCCGTCACGGGGCCAACTGCGTTTTTGGCTCCTTGCTCGGTGTCGAGTGCGGTCATCACGCTGAATCCACTGGCGCCCGGTGCGGTTGGCAGCAGTATTACTTCCACGAATACAGCTGCACCTGCAGGCGCAGGCCACGTTTCTGTCTCACCGGCAATCGCACAAACGATTGGACAGCCTGCGTATGCAAACCAGTTCCTCGCCATTCAGATTTACGACAAGATCGGAATTCTGGTTCGAGGGCTGCGCCTGGTCAAGGCGGATGTCGCCTGGCTCATCGCGAACTCTGCACCCGCGGCTTACGGAGGCCTCGACCTTACGCAACTCCCGGTGACCTCCGCCCAGCCTGCGCAGAATCTCGCTCCGCTGATCACTACATTGCTTCTGATCAAGCTTGTCCGCTTGTGGACTGCGGCTCCCGCGACGTCGTCCGTGCTGACGCTCTATGACGTCATCGGCGGTGTGATCGGTGGCGGCCTCGCAAACGTTGGTGCTGTTCAAACCGCGCTTGCGACGATCACTGGCTGGCCGCTTGCCGACATTGAGTCCTTTGCAACTGCGCTGGGGTTGGCGTATCCAGCGAGCTACCAGGCACCGGCGGCCTATGACGCGCTTCGCACGCTGGAGGCGATGTCTGCTGCCGTGGGCGCCTCAGGGCCCGTCGTCTCTGCAGCCGCAACCACTCTCACCGTGGCCATCACGACCACCACACAGACCAGCATCCAGGTCGAAAGCGCCATTGGATTTCCCGCGCCCAACTTCTATATCGATATCGGCGACGAGGTGTTATTAGTCACCGCTTTCAGTGACACTGACAACACGGACTGGACGGTCGTTCGCGGTCAGATGGGAACAACGGCGGCAGTGGCCGCGATAGGCGCCGCCGTGATGCCAGCATACGGCGCGCAACTCGTCAGCTGGGGTGCGGTTCCGGCCGACGAGATCAGCGCAGAGAGCATGGCGGCTAGCGCGCTGGGTATCCTTGTGTCGCAGCAGGCGAGCCAGGATGCATGGCTGGCACTCGCTCCAAACCTCATGAACCCTATCCGTCAGAATCAGTCCGCGGCGCTGCAGGCTTATCTCACCGCTCAGCGCGATGGCGGCGGCAATCTCATCTACCCCGACTCCGACAGCCTTTTTAATTATTTCCTCATCGACACGCAGATGACGTCCTGCATGTTGACCTCGCGGGTTGTCCAGGCCTATATCGCGGTTCAGATCTTCGTCGAGCGCTGCCTCATGAATCTCGAGGCACCGCAGGTCGTCGTCAATCTCGAAACCGACGACACGTGGAATCAGTGGGAGTACATGAGTCGCTATCGGGTGTGGGAAGCCAACCGCGAGGTATTTCTATACCCCGAAAATTGGCTCATCGAATCGCAACGCCCCAACCGCACCGAGACCTACCAGACGTTCGAACAGGAAGTGCGCCAAGGTCAAAGCACTGCAGACTATCTCGAAACAGTGGTCCTTAACTACATTGACCGTCTGGACGGGCTGGCCCACCTACGTGTCACCGGCACCTGTGAGGACGGAACAAGCGGGACAATTTATGTTGTTGCTCGCACGCTCGAAGACCCGCCAGTCTTTTACTACCGCACCTACGACAGGACGAGCCCGACTGCCGTCGGCGCCTGGTCTGGCTGGATCAAGATCCCGCTCGACATCAAGGCACACCAGGTGATCCCAGCGCTTTACCGGAGCCGGCTCTGCCTCTTCTGGGTTGAAGTCAAGGTGTCGAATGAGCCGCAACAGGCGTTGCCGGCGGTCCAGGAATCGAGTACGCCGCCCAACCAGGCTGTGGACCGCTACGTCACGCTCAGCGTCAACTTTTCGATCTACCGTAACGATACCTGGGCGCCGGCACAGATGTCGAAAGGCAAGCTCTTCGACAAACCGCTGCTCAACCAAACGCAGGCAAATGATACGCGCATCGTCGAGTCTCTCTATACGCTCAAGGTGCAGGCGCAAGCACCGTCACCTGGATATGGCGGCAGCATCTTCGTCGATGTCTTCCGGCTCGGCGACTATTCCGTCACGGTGACCACCGAGAATCTTTTCTTCTTCACGTTTACGGCAGAATCAACCAATCTTAACCCTAATGCTGCGGTGCATATTGGCCGTGCCGTGTTCGATGGCCGCTTCAGCGATTTGGAGCTGCGCAATCTCCCGATCTACGAAATGAACGGGAATCAAGCATGGGGTTTGCTGGCCTATGCGCAGGCCACCTACGGACCGGATGCGCGACCCCTGCTTCCGCTCACCGCACCCGATCCTGATCTCAATGGCGAATTCCAGCTGGTTCCTCAAGCCGGAGCGCTCGAGACGACGCCTGCCGATCCGACCCAAGGACCCAATCAACCCCAGCCACTGGTCTTCTTCCCGGCCAGTGCGCTCGATATGGGCCCCATTGTTCTGCTTGGCGCGGCACCGATTCCGTTCCGCGTTGTCGGACCCGACAGCGATCTTTCCTTCGATCCTGCCTCCTACTTTTTCTTCCAGGACAATCGGCGTTGCTACTTCGTCGAGAGCCCGAAGTTCTACTGGTCGGGAAGTGCCTTCCTGCCGACCGTTCCCTCCGATCCCGGTACCGTCCCTTACGAGATTCGTTACTTTTTCCATACGTTCTACCACGCGTTCACCGGGCTCTTCTGGAACCAGCTTTCGGCTGGAGGATTTGACCTCCTCTACGCCCTCAATCTGCAGGAGAACCCCGATCAGATCGATCCCAGCGGAGCGGATGTCTTCAGCTTCAAGACAGGCTACAGTCCCGTGCCGCTGGTCCAGTGGGATCACGATGACATCACCGGGCAGGATCGCCAATTCCTCGATTTCACTCCGAGCGCTTCGTTCTCCGTGTACAACTGGGAGCTCTTCTACCACATCCCGCTTTACATCGCGCAACTCCTTAGCCAGAACCAGCAATTTGAGGATGCGCTAACTTGGTTTCAATACATCTTCAATCCCACGCGGCAGGGCAGCGAAACGGTGCCGCAGCGATTCTGGATCCCCAAGCCGCTCCACAATCTCACCAGCGCCGAGATATTGGCGGAGCAAATCAACGCTCTGCTCTTGGCTGTGAATCAGGGCAATCCAACCTACGTGTCGCAGATTCAGGCGTGGCGGAATAATCCATTCAATCCCTTCGTCCTCGCCGATATGCGTCAGGGCGTTCCGTATATGAAGAGCACCGTCATGTCCTACCTGGACAACCTGATTGCCTGGGGCGACAACCTCTTCTCGACCGAATCGCGTGAAGCGCTCAGCGAGGCCACTCTCCTCTATGTCATCGCGTCGGAGGTGCTAGGCCCAACTCCCGAAGCCGTCACGCCGCCCCAGCATGCCGACGAGTCATTCGATCAGCTCGAGCCCTCGCTGGATGCCTTCGCCAATGCGATGGTGGAGATCGAAAACGTCATTGGCGGCGCAGGTGGTAGTGGCAGCGGTTCAAGTTCCGGGACTGGCGGCGGCATTCCTGCTGCACAGACGTTCTACTTCAAGATTCCATCCAACCCAACCCTGCTTGGCTATTGGTCGACGGTTGCCGATCGCCTCTTCAAGCTGCGTAATTGCCAGAACATCGCAGGCGCCCCGCTGCAACTCGCACTGTTCGATGCGCCGATCGATCCCGGTCTGCTGATCGCCGCACAGGCAGCGGGTGTAGATTTGTCCAGCGTGCTGAGCGATCTGGCTGCGCCGCTGCCCAACTACCGCTTTACCTCTCTCTATCCGCAGGCGCTCGACTTCGTAAATGCCGTGAGAGCTTACGGTACCTCGCTCCAGGCCGCACTCGAAAAGACGGATGCCGGAGCGCTTTCCCTGCTGCAGCAGACTACGCAGCAGCAGCTACTGAACGACGGTAGCGATGTCCTCGACTGGCAGGTGCAGCAGGCCCAGAGCAACCTCGACGCTCTGGGGCAGACCCTCGCGCTGGCACAGCAGAAGTACACCTTCAACAATACCCAGTCGTTCGCCAATGACGCTGAGATCCTTGGCACGACACTGATTGCAGCATCTTCTGTAACCAAGGCAATTGCCGCTGCCGTTCAGACGGTGGGAGGAGTTGCCGCAGTCCTTCCGAACTTCACCATTGGTGCGGCTGGATTCGGCGGAAGCCCGGTTGCCACGGCGAACGACGGCGGAGTGCACGCGGCCACGGCGGCCCACTTGTCAGCGCAGGCGATCGTCACCGGCATCGCCGACCTCCTGGCCGCTGGAGGTGCACTTTCGAACACGATCGGTAGTTGGGACCACCGGCAAGACAACTGGAAGGAAGCTGCGTCTGAAGCCAACATTCAGGTTGCGCAGGCAAACATTCAGATCGCCGGCGCCGGCCTGGCGATGCAGATCGCCCAGCAGAATCAGGTCCTTCATCAGGAGCAAATCGACAACATCCAGAAACAAATCGATTTCCTCAATAACAAATTCACGAGCGATGGCCTGTACGACTGGATGGTCGCTTCGCTTTCGGCCACCTATTTCCAGAGCTATCAACTCGCTTACCAGATGTGTAAGCAGGTGGAGCGCTGCTACCAGTACGAACTCGGCATCTTCAATAGCTCGTTTATCCAGTTCGGCTATTGGGACAACCTCTACAAGGGGCTGCTCTCAGGCGAAACGCTGAACCACGATCTACGCCGTATGCAGTCTTCGTATCTGCAGCAAAACGCTCGCCGCTTCGAGCTCAGCCGCTATGTCTCGCTCGGCGTTCTCGATCCCACGGCTCTGCAGAATCTCCTGGTCAACGGCGCATGCGATTTCACTCTCCCCGAATCTCTCTTCGATAACGACTATCCTGGCCATTACAACCGCCGCCTCACACGCGTCAGTGTCACCGTGGTCTACCCCAGCCCTGGCAAGTTCGACAACGTGAAGGCGACACTCACTCTGACGGCCAATCAGGTTCGCGTGAAGACCGACATCACCAGCGGCTACGCAGAAACCCCTGTCGGTTCTGATCCGCGCTTCGTGTATAACTATGCGGCCGTCCCTCAAAAAATCGCGATGGGCAACGCACAGGACGACCCCGGCCTCTTCATCACCGCGATTGCCAGCAACATCGCTGACCAGCGCTATCTGCCGTTTGAAAATGCTGGCGCCATCAGTTCATGGCATCTCGAGATGCCGCAGATCACCAACGAAGTCGATCTCTCGACGGTAGGTGACATCATGGTCCATCTCTACTACACAGCGATTGATGGCGGTGCACCCTTGCAGCAGGCGGCCGAGGCAAATAACGCCGCGAATCTTCCGACGTCGGGGGTCAAGATCTTCAGCGCTCAAAACGATTTCGCCGCAGCCCCTGCGACCGCTGCGAACCCCTATCCCGTCTCACCGTGGCAGGCCTTCGTGACCAAGCCATTTGCAACCAGCACCACTCTCGCCTGGCCTATCACCGCAACGCAAACCTCCATCACCGTCGCCAGCGACACCGGTTTCCCCGCCGTGCCTTTCTTCATCAATATAGGCTCGGAGATCCTGGAGGTTACGGCGGTCGGCGGTACCTCGAACACATCCTGGACGGTGACGCGCGCTCAACAGGGAACCGTCGCCGCCCCAGCCACCACTGAAGCTGTAGTCTTGCTGCCTTCAACGGCTCCAAGTCAGGTCCTCAGCGTTACGCTGTCGCCCTCGAAGTTCCCGGCGTGGACTCGCGGCCAGACCATCGCGGTCACCTCCATCACCGTGCTGGTCGTCTCCTGGCAGCCAGCGAGCGGTCCCCCGCCAGGTCCATTCAACCTCATTCCGCAAGCGCCGTTCCCAACGGCCACCATCAATATGCTGCCGGTTGCCGGGTCCACCGAGCCCAACGTATGCACCTCCGGCGCCATCGTACCGACTGCCGGAACCGCACCCCTTGGTACCTGGAGCTTCGAATTGCAGTTGGAAGGTGCGGCAAACTTTAACTCGTTAAGCAAGAATGCGATCGGAGACGTTCTATTGCTGGTGAGCTACCAGGTATGACACAACCACTTCCACCCCTCGTTGACCGTACGTTGCAGCGCCTCATTCGCGCCTTCGCCCCCGAGAAAATTCTGCTGTTCGGCTCGTGGGCGAAGGGCACAAGACACGTAGGCAGCGATGTAGATCTGCTCATCATTGCGGACTTACCTGGTAGCCCAGTAGTCCACGCGCGGCGCGCTCGTCAGCTCGCCGCGGATAGCTTTCCGCCCATCGACATCGTCTTCGCCACGACGGAAGAGGTAGCCTCTGCGGCGACTGCCAAATCGCCATTCCTCTTATCCATCCTGGGCACCGGAATCACTATCTATCGCAAGGTCGCAGAGCCTTCCTAGGGCCATCGTCAGACTAGATCTGGCGCAGGTGTGGAACCTTCGTAAGGGCTGGCCTATCCCGAGGGTCTACTTGGACGACCGCTCCGGTGTGCGTGAATTTGTATTGGCGCCCGGAGACCGGCCCGGTTGTCGTCGTGGATGTTGGCCCGGTATATCGCACGGACGCAAACGCAGGCCGTATCTGATTGCCGCTGTTTGCAGACGTTCCGTTGGTTTGAATGGACTGCGCTTTTGGCTGCGCGACCTGCTTGGCACTTTGACAATTGCAAGGCATACAAGTCCTCCCATCGCGGTGTTCTGGTATTGGCTCACACAAGGTCTCTGACCTTCGCAAACAGAGGCGTAGCCGCTACACGCGCACCTTTGTGTATCGAAGTATACCTCCGATTTCCTGCATATGATCTGCGATGGTCGCGAAGGCTTTACCTGCGACATGCAACCTGAAGACACTACTGGCAAGCTGCCCGCGGTGCATTCAGATTGTCTGCTGTGTGATTCGTCGCTTTGCATGTGCGTAGGTGCGCTAGCCAATTGCTGTAGATGCGCACCGCGGTGGATTGCCACGTGTTTTCGATTGTTAAGCTCTCCATCACCGAGGCGATTCCAGCCAGCAATTGATCGCGATGCAGAGAGGGTGCGTTCTCCTGCAGGGAAGAGAACGCTCTTTCAGCGGCGCTATCGAAGTATCCATGCGGCAAGCGTGGATAGGCATTCGCGTCGTCGCGAAGAAATCTTCCGATGTCGCGCCGGTATTCTCGTAGCAGCGTATCGGTTGCGTATTCCGGATGGCCCTGGAAGAAGACGAAGAGGCTGTTCTGCTGCTTGACGAAGGTATCCACTTCCGCGTCGGCGGTACGTGTGAGTATCTGGTACCCACGCGCGGAGAGGTCCTGCTCGGCTACACCATTCCAACGCGAGTGAGGGATCGAAAGGTGCGACGCGGTACCTTTTAGCAGCCGGTCGTCGGACAACCGATGGCACTCGAATACACCGAAGTGCTTTGTACGATTCCGGCGCCGCTCGATACCATCCATGTGCAGGATAGCGGCATGCGCGGCGAGGCAGGACCAGACCGTGGAGAGGGTATTGTCACGCGCCCATTCGATGAGCTGGGCGAAACTCTCCCAGTAAGGCTCATCCTTCAGCGCCGCAGTCGTCGGCTCGGTGCCGGTGACGATGAGGCCGTCGAGCGTCTGGCTCCAAAGTTCATCGACGTACGCATATCTACTGGCAGCACGGTCGCGATTGGAGGCAGCAATCGGAGTGCCACGCAAGACATACAGTGATAGCTCGATGGAAATACCTTCTGACGCGGATTCAAGCAGGGAGAAGAACTGTTCCTCCGTCGCTTTGAATGCTGCCTCCGGCATGCTGTTGACCAAGCCGATTCTGATGGGTTCGAGCGATAGCTCCTTCTCGTTTGTGTGTGGAAGAGTGTGCGGTCGCTCGTGGTTAACGCAGCTTGAATGCAATCGAACCGGCATGGGCACCTCCTTTGAAATCGCTATCGTTCGCTCAGCTTGCCGGGTGGGCAGCCGCAAGCGCCTGGTTCAAATCGTCGAGGATGTCATCGATATGTTCAATCCCAATACTCAACCGGATCATCTCCGGTAGCACACCCGCACTGCGTTGCTCGTCTGGAGACATCTGCCGATGAGTTGTCGATGCAGGATGACAGACCAGCGACTTTGCGTCCCCGAGATTGACGAGGCGAGTCACGAGATTGAGTGCGTCGTGGAACCGCACCGCACCCTCGTAGCCTCCCCGAATGCCGACAGACATCAGGGAGCAAGCGTGTCCATCTAGATACTTTTGAGCCATCGCATGATAGGGGCTTTCGGGAAAGCCGGCATATCTTACCCACTCGACATTGGGGTTGCCACGCAGAAATTTTGCCACTCTTCGACCGTTTTCCACGTGGCGTTCGACGCGCAGAGCGACGGTCTCAATCCCCTGCAAGAGCAGGAATGAACTCAGCGGAGAGAGGACAGCTCCCATCGTCCGCTGGTAGACGCTCCTGCAGCGTGCGATATACGCGGTCTTCCCATAATGATCGGTATAGACCAGTCCGTGATACGAAGGATCTGGCTGGCTGAAGAAAGGGAAGCGCGCTGCGTGCGCCTTCCAGTCGAAGTTCCCGCTGTCGACGATAGCGCCGCCCATGGTCGTCCCATGGCCACCGAGAAATTTCGTAAGCGAGTTCACGACGATGTCCGCGCCGTGCTCGATGGGACGCAACAGGATAGGTGTGGCCACGGTGTTGTCGACAATGAGCGGTATTCCGTGATCGTGGGCCACCTTAGCCAGAGCTTCGATATCGCAGATGTTGCCGGCTGGATTGCCAACGCTCTCACAAAAGATGGCCCGCGTTTTGTCATCGATCAACTGCGCAATGGCGTCTGCGTGGTCGGATGCTGCGAAGCGCACTGTCACTCCCTGCGCTGGCAAAACATGCGCAAAGAGCGTGTGCGTGGTGCCATAGAGTTGTGGGACAGAGATCAGATTGCATCCCAGTTCGGCGATATTCTGGATCGCGAAGTTCACCGCCGCCTGCCCGCTGCTCACGCACAGCGCCTCCAACCCGCCCTCGAGAGCAGCAACGCGCCGCTCCAGCACGGCTGTCGTTGGGTTCTGGATGCGGGTGTAGCGAAACCCGTCAGCCTCAAGGTTGAATAGCGCGGCGGCATGCTCGGCGCTGTCGAACGCGTAGGAGACGGTCTGGTAAATGGGGACGGCCACAGCCTTTGTCGTCGGGTCGACCTGGTAGCCTCCGTGGATTGCTATGGTCTCGCGCTTCATAGGGCTGTCCCTGTTTTAACTGCGGCGTGAAATGTCTCGACGGTCGCCGACGCGAGCTCATCGTTCTTGCCAGGGAATGACTCTGAAAAAAGACTGTTCATCTGATCGACCACCCAACGAATGTCCTGTTCGCTTGTTCTAAAGCTGGTGATGCAGGCCCGCACGACAGGAACTCCGCCAAGCACCGCCTCCGACATCCATGCGACCTGGTGTTCGCGTAGAGCCGCAAGCAGTACGGAGGGAACCAGCCCCTCACGAGTGAAGCACACCAGCGGGAGCGGCGTTGAATTGACGATGCGCCACCCTCCAGCCACGAGCGACGACCGCAGCAATTGGCCCATGCGAACCTGGTGATCGATCATCTCGACATATCCCGCCTCGCCTCGCTCTGCCAGCGCCATAAAGAGTTTCAATCCGATGAAACGGCGCGACCACTGAATCGATGTGGTCAAGGGATTGAAGGTATCAGCAGGATCATCGACCGATCCTGGCGCTTTTCCAGGCATGTAGGAGACATCGGAGCGGAATGCCTGCGCAACACTCTCTGGATGCCTGCAGAAAAACATTCCGCAACCCATCGGAACCGAGAACCATTTATGCGCGTCACAGGTGATCGAGTCTGCAGTTTCGATACCGGCGAGATGATGTTTGAGATCGGGCGAGAGGATGGCAGCGCCGCCCCATGCGGCGTCGGCGTGAAACCACAGCCCGGCCTCCGAGCAGAAGCGCGCGATCTCCAATAAGGGGTCGATCGCGCCCGCGGCCGTTGTGCCGACCGTGCCCACCACCATGAACGGCAGGAACCCATTACGGAGGTCTTCAGTCACACACCTGCTGAGCTCTTCCATGTTCATACGAAGCTGATGGTCGGTCGCGATAAGCCTGAGAGAACGGCGTCCGAGGCCCGTGAGGTGCGCAATCTTATTGAAGCCGTGATGGGCTTCCTCCGTCAAATAGATCGTCGGCTGCCCCGCAAGCTGTCGCAGGCCATGCTCGCCATAACTGGGAAACGTGTGCGTCAAAGCCACAACGACCGCAGATAGATTTGCCTCCATCCCGCCGCCGGTAAATGTTGCAATGGAATCCTGCGGCAGGCCGAACTTCGCGGATAGCCAAACGAGTGTGTGGCGCTCCATCTCATTGGCGGCGGGCGAGGTGCGCCAGTTCGCCAGCTGAGGGTTGTACATCCCAACTAGTGTGTCCGCGATGACGGAAGCCAGTGTCACGCTGGGGTTAAAGAGGCCAAAGTAGCGCGGGTGGGTCACCTGCACCTGCCACTTCTGCAGCATGGCTTCGACATCAGCAACCACCTCCCCGAGGTCCATGCTTTGTCTGAAGTCATAGCGCGACTGGAGATGAGCACGAATCTCTTCCACCGTCACGTTGGGGACGATGGGGCCGTTGGCGATACCGGACTCCAGCCTCGAAAACTCATCCTGAATCTGGCCGATGTTCAACGGATAATTCCTCGCGCAGGTCTGAACCGTGATCCGGCGGATACAGAAGTGTGCAAAATACTCACAGTCGGACCTCCCCGTTCTGGATTCGATGATACAAACTCTCATCAAGCGGAACGAACTGATTCGATTCCATGAGATCGAAGTAGAGTGGGTCGGTGATCGCAGCGGGATCGTATCCCTGGCGAACCAGGTCGGTCGTCGAATATTTGAAGGTGCCCGTTACATCCGCGCTGGCGCGCAAACGCAGAAACAAGGGACGCGCATAGGCAGGGAGGCGACTCACAAGGTGTCGATGGAGCCCAACCAGATCCACCGCAGCATCGGCGACCAAGGCCGCCATGCCCACTCGACCCTCGGTACCGAGAACAGGAACGCCATAGACGTTGGCATGCCGGATGCCGGGAAATTCGCATATTGCTGCCGACACTTCGGAGGTAGCAACGTTCTCCCCCTTGCGGCGGAAGGTGTCGCCAATGCGGTCAATAAAGTAGAAGAATCCTTGCTCATCTTTCCGCATGAGATCGCCGCTGCGGATCCAGGCGTCCCCATGCTCAAAAGCATCGCGAAGTACCTTTTTCTCCGAGTCTCCCTTGCTCTTATACCCATCAAAGCGGCGACCCACATTCGATGAATCCTCTACAACTTTGCCTAGAGCTTCACCAATCTGATTGGGCGCGCACCGAATACAAAATCCTTGCTCATCGCGAACCGGCTCGCCGCTTTCGACGTCGAGTCGTACCAGCGCTGGAGCGAATCGATGGGCGAGATATCCAGGGATGTGACCAATGGATCCACGTCTGCCTTGCACGTTGAATAAGGAGATGTTTCCTTCGGTTGCCGCATAGAATTCGAGAATCTGCGGAATGTTGAAGCGATCCTTGAATGCATCCCAGACCTCGGGCGCCAGGCCATTGCCGCAGGCAAGACGAATACGATGCTCTGTCTCACGCGCACACGGAGCAGCGTGGAGAAGGTAGCGGCAAAGCTCCCCGATGTACTGAAATAGCGTGCAATCCCAACGCAGAATATCGTCCCAGAATTCGCTCGCCGAGAACTTTTCCCGCAACACGACCGTGCCCGAGACTACCAACATCGCGCCCGGTGCTTGCACCCCTCCCACGCTGTGGTACATCGGCAAACAGTTGTACATGCGGTCAGATGGCATCGCCTGCATCATGCCTGCGAACCAATGACTCCACTGCATGACCCGGGCATGCGTGACGCGGGCGGCCTTGGGCAAGCCGGTTGTGCCTGAGGTGTATATGTAAAGTGCCAGGTCATCGATGCTCGTCGCGCGCCGCTCCTGTGGGGTCAGCGGTTCAACCGAGTGATGGGCAAGCTCGAGATCGATGCGCGGGTGCACCGTGTCTCCAGCGCCATGCACCCAGACCGTCGGAGATGAGTCGAGATAGGGCAGCGCCCCAGTCAATGCGTCGACGCACTCAGACCCCGCAATAATATGACGAGGCGAAACGGCACGAATGCAGTGGGCCAGCGAAGGTCCGGCAAGGTTGGTATTGAGCAGCGAGACGACCACGCCGGTGCCGGTGATTCCGAGCCAGATCGCCATGTATTCCGGCCGATTGTTCATCAGCAGACAAACTACGTCACCCTTCGCGAGACCTTGCTCGAGCGCCCACCGCGCGTATTGGTTTGCATGTTCGGCGAGGTCGCGGTATGTCAGGTTCTCCCGATCGGAAAGCAACGCCGGCTTGCTGCCATGAAGCGCAGCCTTCTCGTCCATCACGATCGGGAAGATCCGATTGCGATTGCTTGCAATCGGATTCGTGAACTCCAACGCGCGCAGCCACGGCATCGCAGACGAGGCGCTGTCGGGTTTCGTTTTGCCATTACGAACATCGCTCATGCCGTGTTGCCCGCATCCACCGTAAGCACTGTACCGGTAATATTTTTTGATTGGTCGCTGAGAAGAAACTGAACCGCGTCCGCCACATCATCCGCTTCTACCAGTCGCTTGAGCGCGCTGCGACGTTCGATTTTCTGCCTCTGCTCAGCGGTCAGCCCCTGCGTCATTTCCGTGCTGACGAATCCCGGAGCCACCGCGTTTACATTGATGCCCGTGCGGCCGACCTCCCGCGCCAGCGAGCGCGTGAAGCCGACCAGAGAGGCTTTGGTAGCGGCGTACACCGAGAGGCCGCTATAGCCTGTGGATGCGATGATGGAGGAGATATTGACGATTCTTCCGCCACCGTCGGCCATCATTGAGCGGACGACATACTTGGTGAGCACCATTGGCGAAAGTGTGTTCAACCGCACCACCTGTTCGATCTGAGCAGTGGGAGTGAGAGCAAGAACACCATCCGCGCTCATGCCGGCGTTGTTCACCAGACCGTAGATCGCACCAAACCGTTCTCGCAGCTGACGTACGAGCTCATGGAGGCCTTCGATCTCTGTGAGATCGAAGGGAACGAAATCAAAGGGCGCCGAACCCGCCGTCTCTGCTTCTTGCGTCGCCGCCGCAAACTCTTTGCCTTCCTGCCGCGCGATTGCGATGGGGCGGAAGCCCGACTTCGCCAGCCGCCGAACGATACTCAGCCCCAACCCGCGACTCCCGCCCGTTACGATCACGTTACGCATGGCGCCGGATCAGCTTTCCGGTCTCCGCCACCGCGAGAGTGGACACAAAGTTAATCCCGACAGGGACCTTATAAAGAGCAAGCTCATTGCGGCAAAACTTGAGGATGTCGCGCTGCAGCGCCTGAGTATCGCCCGCTTCTGGCTGCACTGGCCTCTTCAACACCACGTCGGCGACGACCAACCCCCCGGTGATCGGGCTCTTTTTCGTCCGGACCAGCGACATACCAACTTCGGGATGACGATTAAGGACTGCCTCTACTTCCTCGGGATGAATCTTCTGGCCTCCCACATTGATGGTGCCGTCTCGCCGCCCGGCAAAGTAATACCGATCGCCTCGCAATTCCAGAACATCGCCCGTATCGACAAACCCTTCGGCATCCTTCAAGGGGAGAGCATCCTTACCCAGATAGGCGTAGGCCGTGCGATTCGAGCGCACCCTCAGCGTGCCATCCTCCACCTTCATCTCCACATTGGAGGTGTGTTGGATCGCATTGACAGGAATACCCATCGCACCGTCATTCACTTCGAGGACCACTCCCGCCTCTGTCGACGCGAAAGCATGCGCAATTCTTGCTTCAGGATATTGAGACTGCAGCTGGTTCAGTATGGCCTGGTCGGCGATCTCACCCGACAGGCGTACGTATGCTGGCGCGATCGCATGGGAGGACGCGCTCATCAGTACGCGGCGCCACTGGGAAGGCGTTCCAGAGATATGCGTGACACCACGCTTGCCAGCTCGAACCAGGAAATCTGTAGTCGACTCCCCCGAACCTGATAGAACAAGTGGCGTCCCCGTCAAAGCGGCACGAAGGAATATCTGCAGCCCTCCATAGCGACGGATATCGTACAAGGTGCTCCAAACGATCTGTTCAGACGAAGCATCGCGGGGTGCAATTGCGCCCGCCAGCGTTGCCAGGGTGTGCTTAACCAGTTTCGGCGATCCCGTCGTGCCAGAGGTTAGCAGAATCCATTCGGTCTCTGCTTCTCGATCTCGATCGATACCCTGGGTAGTCCCCGGTCGACCCTGGGGAATAATGTATTCGATACCACCACGTCGCGCTTCGGAAACAGAACCGTCCGTCACGATCACATCTGCGTCAGCCTGTTTCGCGACGAAATCAAGATGTTCCCGCGATAGGTCGGGAGGATAAAGAACCATCCGTCTTGCCACCCCGTCGAGTTGGATGAGCGTCTCTGCTGCATCAAATTGACTGGTTGTCGCCACGATGACAGAACGCCCTTGAAACTCGGACCTCGGAATGGCGAAAGCGGCGCCGCCTGCGAGTTCACCCCAACTCGCACTTCCGTCAACACCCATGTCAACGCACGCAGATAAATTCCTGGTAGCAAGGATGGAGGCGCAAAGCGAAGTTGGTTTATCTCGCAGCATTTTGGTAGCAACCGACGAAGTCGCCAAACGTTACAGGAAAGCTAAGACCTTCGGCGCCAAATGGGTCAATCCCGAGCGACGTCTCGAGTCTCACCACGACGATCGCAAAGCAAAGCGAGTCCAGTCCTGATTCGAAGAGTGCAAGCTCGTCTGTGAGTGGCGCGAGCTGCATGCCTTGCTCTGCGGCAACCTGGGTGAACTGGGCGACTACTTCGGTTCTGATATCCATACGCGGCCCATAGACCTCTTCGGTACGCTACTTGGCGGCTGTTTGTGGAGACCCGTGGTTAATGCTGTCGAGCAAGGTGCTAAGAAGTTCGACGCCCTCATAAAGATTTGAACCCGGCTTCATCGGATTGATGGTCATCTCCAGAGAAACTGCACGGAACAATCCCTCCGAATGCGCGATGTCGCATACACCGTGCACATCCGTGTACACCCGTTCAGCGGAGCCTCGGGCAGCGGCAAGGTCCGCCAGGTAGGACATATATCTCTGAATGTAGCTCTCGAAAAATGCCATGGTGGCAAGCGATTGCACACCCTGAAGTTTGCCGAGGAACAAGCGCACATTGGTTAGTTCAGAACCCACGGCGAGAGCGTCAACGTCGGTCGGAAATGCATTGGCCGCCACGGCAAATTTCCGCAACATCGCCGGATGGCTGTCGCGGACTTCCTCGGTCAGATTCTCAATGATGATCTCGCGTCCCTCTTCCGATTGAATAGCGAGATAGGTTGCAGTCATCCAATAGATAAAATTGCCCTCGAGCACGGCGGAGTATCTTGCAATGATCCCGCGGATCTCCTCGCTGCTCAACTGCTCAAGATTGGAAAGTCGTGCGATGTGGTCGTCAACAATTCCCGTGATGTGCTCCCGGATCGACACTTCTCCGAGCCCGACGTGAGCGGGGAGGAAGTCGGGATCATCTTCCACGGCCGCTTTCCATTCGGCCTGGGCCTGTTTATCC
>FSXA01000659.1_pt1 | contig 22798 bp, 11 predicted proteins | sample 1638081 | NCBI WGS metagenome assembly FSXA01 (sample SAMEA3914788, study PRJEB12502) | metagenome | biome: forest; material: soil | place: Canada | collected 2011-07-03 | depth 0.1 m
CACCAAGGCCTTCGTGGTCAATCTCACCCAGTCCCTCCACAACGAGGTCAAGGACAAGGGCATCCAGGTCCAGGCCGTTCTCCCCGGCGCCACCAGCACGGAGTTCTGGGACCGCGCCAAGCTGCCCGTCCACAACCTTGCCACAGAAACCGTCATGACAGCAGAGGAGATGGTCGACGCATCGCTGGCTGGTCTCGACCAAGGCGAGCTCATCACGATTCCCGCACTGCCCAACCTTGCCGATTGGGAGAGGTTCGACGCAGCTCGTAAGGCGCTCGCTCCCAATCTCTCGCGCAAACACTCGGCCGCCCGCTATGGGATCAGCGCCTGACCGAATCGAGATCGGGGATCTGCGTCCGAGACCGTTCGGCGTTGATCCCCTAGGGATTCTTGGATAAAGAAAACAAAGGGGATATGGTGCATAAACTTTTTCTGTGCCCCTTTACATACCCCACAAAAAATTAGCATTCACACGTCGCCAAATAAGGACTTTGATCCGGAAGGACGCCTGGGAGCGCAGCAAACAACTTCTCCCAGACGCCTTCATCCTTCCGCCGGCGCAAAAAGGACGCCTCAGTAGGAGAAGCCGGGGTAAACGAAGGCAGAGCGGATCGCCTCAACGTCCCACTGGGAAGCGCCGCTGGCAAGCACGGTCTCTTCCCAGATCTTCGAGACCTGCTTCTTCATCTCAGCAACGATCTTCTTGGCCTCTTCACGGTCAGGAAGAAACCGTGCGTGTTCGGAAAGAATGTTCGTCTCGTTCGCGAATCGTCCCTGATTGCCACACTCCATCGCCAGATTCCGGCGATCGAGGCTGACCATTGGGGCTGGGGTAAGGTCATAGGCGGGCGATAGTATCCAGCTCCGCTCAGGGGCGATCAGCGCATGATTCCGCGGATGATTGTCGATGTTGGAGATCAGCGCTTATCTCATTCTGATTTCGGTTGCATCGTCCAATCTGCCGTCCTTAGCGCATAAATCAACTTAATCCTCTAAGGATAGAGGATAGATGGCGGGCAGTGCATTGTATGTTTCAGGCTATCTAACGCTAAAGAAATGAAAGAAAGCATCTTGCTCACAGACAGTCGGCAGGATGCGGGTTAGACGTATACTTCGCGCTGAAACTTCCAAGCATAGTCACCATGCAGATGCCTTTGAGCCGCGTAGTGGTTTGGGAGTGGACCGTCGTCAATCGAGTGCGTCGAGTTTATGGACGAGTTTCGGATCTGGATTACTGGACACACTGAAAACCACTGTCGGATCAAAGTGGAGACGAACGCCGGCTCTTATGAAGTCGATCTGGCCGTAACAGCCGGATGGAAGGGTCAGCCTTAGCATCACCCGGCTGGGCAACGCCTGTGCCTGGGTGGATGTGAACGATGCCCTGTCGCCGGAGTCGGCCCAGCGGGCGTGGAATTGCGGAGTCTGCTTTGGTTGCGGATTTCGGCAGAGAGAACGCTGAAGCTCGCCGCGAAGCCGTGGTCGCGTCTGGAACAAGCTCTGCGGGCCACGGACCTCCTGCTGCAGACGGGAGGCTTTGCGGCCATCGTGCTGGACATGAATGATGTGCTTCCCCATCGGGGGTCACGCACCGGAAGGATACGCCCCGGCGCCTCTGATCGACCAAGCAAACACTTATCTCTGGGTCTCTTTTTGGTCTGGATTCGTAGTCAGCACTTTGATTGCGTGGAAGGTCTCGGCTCGGCGTCGAGGCCCGAATCGATCGCCGGTGGGCTGACGACGATTGTGTTCGTCCTTAAGTGCAAAGTGCCGCGGTCAAGCACAACGCGAATGAGCATCGGATAGGCAGCGACGCCAGGGACAGGCGGTAAGGACTCGGAGCGAATAGGACGGGCCCAGATTAGAACGTCCATCAAACGATAGAGCCGGTCGTCCGTGCGGCAAGCAAGGCAAGCTTTTCGTCCAGATTCTTACACGCTTGCAAGACCTCATCATTCTGGAAGACCGACATCAGAGAGGATGGCTGGTGATATCCGAGACGAGTCGTTCCATCCAATGCTTCATAGATATGAATGCGGACCGGAACATTCAAACCGGCTGCGGTGTCGTGGACAAGCATCGTTCTGGCAATCAGAGGATTTCCCAAGGTGTAGACAACCGATTGTGTGGTCGCACCTTCGAATTTCTTCATCCAGACTCCGTGATCTATTTTCAAGAACCTCATGAATCCGCTGCTACCCTCGTGAGACTTGATGATCTGCTCGAACTGAGCGCGATCTTTGGCGGAGCGAACTGCGGCTCGGTAGCCTTCGTGTTCCACCGAACCCGTTGCCTCTTCAAATGCCGAGATGACTTGTTCAAATGGTCGCGTGGATACGAATTCAACATAGGTCACCGTAAAGTCAGTATTCATATTGCCTCCCTTTGCGGCATCGTCGCTCGCTTTTGAATGTTAATGTCGCTGAAATACCTGTCGGCATCTCAGCAGAATGGAAATTTTGGCTCAACTTGCGAAATGCTGGAACAAATCGAAGCGTTGCTGGAAGTGCAGCTCTCAGGCGCGAAGTGCCTGGGAGAGCACCTTACGAAACGCGTCGACAATCTTTGCCTGTGGGCCGTTATTTCTCGGACGAATCATCCACAAATCCTGCGACGGAGTGAAATCTTTCAAGCGAAGAATGGTGAGGTCTTTGCGCAAAGCGGATGCTTGATAGACCTGCCTGGGAACGACTCCCAATCCGGCATTTTGGACCACAAGCGAAAGCTGGAGATCCTTGCCTTCCGTTTCGACAGCAACGATGAACGGCAACCGATGTCGAGATAGGGCCGCCTCAACCTGCGCTCGAGTTCCACAACTCTCTGGACTTACGATCCACCCCACATCGGACAAGTCCTTGAGCTCTTTCGCCTTCGCGACGGAAGAGTTCTTCGAGCTGACAACGACGAATTCCTGTTTCCCCAAAAACTCGCACTCCATGTTCTGCGGAGGGACAGCGCTCTCGTGGAGAAGTACGGCTGCGGCGTCCAACGATCTAGACTGCACACGACTGATCAGGGCCTCCGTCCATTGCGCATAAGCCTGTAGCTTCACAAGAGGAAATGTCTCACGCAACTGTGAGATCGGTGCAAGAAGAGCTGCTTCTCCGAGACCTCGTGCAATGCCAAAGCGGAAGCTCCCCGAGGGCTCGCCATTATGCATGACGGCAGACTTCAAATCATCGACGGAACACAAGACTGGCTTTGCCGACTCATAGGTCGCTCTACCCGCATCGGTGAGTTGAATCGGACGACTCTGCCGGTCAAAGAGCTCCACGCCAAGCGATTCCTCCAGATTCTGAATGCGGCGAGTGATCGCCGACTGCGTAAGGTGCAGCTTTGCAGCGGCTCCTACGATCGAGCCGCTCTCTGTGACCGTCACGAACGATTCCAAATCAACGATATTCATCGCCGCTCTCCCTCTTCCCTATGTGCTCGACCCGGCTTTGTAACCATGCCATGCCTTAGTTATCGTCGATTGTGTTCGTCCATGGCGGCACCGAGGCGGCAAGTCTGCGTTCCACTTTGATATTTCTAATCTCGGTCAGTCCGTCTGCACCGAGAAAATAGGTGGTGCCGTTCCCGGCATCCATTTCCTGCTGAAGGACGCCCTTAATAGTCAGCAGCGGTTGCCGACTCGACTGGGCAAAGACTTCGTAGTCGACTGCCGTCTTGCTGATGACAGAAGAGTCGCTGGCAGGTTCCGAAGGCACAATATAGCTCTCGCTAGCGGACGAGCCGATTGCACTGAGTCTTGGCTCTCTCGGCTTGCTCAGATCGAGCATCGCGGCTCGCCCTCCATCGCGGTAGCGAATGAGCTCCATGGATGAACTGGCCGATTGAACGAAATCATATGGGCCCGGCGCGTCAACCTGAACGATCTTCTTCAACTTGATCTTCCCAGGATCAGATACGTCATAGACCGCCAGCTTTCGATCATTCTGCTCCTCAACGTATAGATACAGAGTCTGCGGACTTACAAGGTGCAAGGTCATTGCGATCCCTGGTTGCCGGGTTTCCGCTGGCATCTTCTTCGAAGGGACGACGACAAGTTCGTGGCCAAGTGTCTGGGCATGGCCGATGAAGGACAGAACGGTCGCGCTCATCATGGCCAAGCTCACTGCGGCGAGCGTTCGAAACCAAGTTTTTAATTGCATTGCAACTCCTCCGATAGTGTTGAAGTCGCCGTCCCGGCTCAAAGGCTGCTCTCCGGCATTCGGCGTACACGGATTCAGATGGTCGAACCAACATGAGGATGCTGCATAGTTTTCATTTCTAATATGCGAATTCAGAATATGCTGCCTGGCAAACGCAGATCGCGTTGTCGAGCTGTCCAGGCTTGTCTTCCGCATTCAGCGCGAAGTACGGAATAACCGAATAAGTAATTGAAAAAAATACAGTTACTACATTCTTTTTTTCCAGAGGACACCCATCGATCCCAGCCGCGGCCGGTTTACGGTACTGCCAATTCGAGCCGGACCAGCATCGAGAGCTACAAACACTGCAAGCCTGGCCCGAGACCCCAAGGGCCGACTTCTGTACGGGCACTTGATATAAGACTGAATTGGTCGTATTTTGGTAGAGAGAACGACACAACTGCACATCTCTCCTGTGCCCTGCTTCAGGGTGCAACTGCGAACGTGCGCATGAAAGGCAATGACTTGCTAAAGCTGACTCTCTCTCTGAGCACCAAATCTTTCTGCTATGCCTTGATTCCTCTATGCTGTGCTGCCTGGAGCGATACGGCGGCCGCCCGCCGCCCTGAGAGGCCGACGCAGCACTGTACGATCTCCTCCGATGCGTCCTTCTCGCAGGTCAGTGTGCGGGTAGCGGATTCCACAGGCGCCGCCCTCGAGCGAGCGGAAGTGGAGGCTAGTTGCGGCTCCACCGTCGTTACCGGCATAACCGGACAAGACGGGATTGCCGTCCTCAATCTTCGTGCAGGAAGTTATACCGTGGTTTCCCATGCTCCAGGATTCGCGGAGAAGACGCTCAGCATCGAGGCTCCGGCCAATGCGGTCTTCTCCATACCAATGGAGGTGGGCTCGGCGACCGATACGGTCAATGTCTCCGCGGATAGCGGCTTTGTTCCGTACGCGTCCAATGCCGGATCGAAGACAAATGCTCTGCTGATCGAGGTGCCGCAGTCGATTTCGATCGTCAACCAGCAGGAGATGGAGGCACGCAATGTGATCACCGTCAACGAGGCGCTCCGCTATACGCCCGGCATCGAGACCGATGAGTACGGCGTCGAACCTCGCTTCGACTGGCTGAAAATTCGCGGTTTCGATGCCCAAACCTTCGGTATCTTTCGCGACGGGATGCGCTTCAATTCACTGGCGGGGAAGCTCGATCCTTATGAACTCGAATCGGTGGAGGTGCTGAAAGGCCCCAGTTCGGTTCTCTATGGCGAGATTCCGCCGGGTGGGTTGATCAACCAGGTCACCAAACGCCCCGAAGCGGAGCGCCATACCAACATCGAAGCACAGTTTGGATCATACGACCGACGCCAGGGCGCCTTTGACACCACCGGCTCCTTGGATCGCCGTGAGGTCTTCCGCTATCGGCTACTCGGTCTGATTCGCGACGCGAACACACAGACCAACTTCACTCCAGACAATCGGCGGCTTATCGCACCTGCACTCTCCTTCGTTCCAAGCGAGCGGACCAACTTTACCCTCCTGGCGGACTATCAGCACGACGGCTCCAAGTGGAGTCAGTTTCTCCCCGCCGTGGGAACTCTCTATGCAAACCCCAACGGCGTCATCCCCATCAGCACCTTTCTTGGCGAGCCAGACTTCGATAAGGTCACCCGTGACCAGGGCTCGGTTGCCTATACGGGCGACCATCTTTTTGACAATGGCTGGAATCTTCACTCGAACTACCGTTACCAGTACATCGACTTCAAGGGGCAGACCATAGCTGGGAACGGCTTTGACGGCACCGGCCTGACCAACGTCTCCCGCTATCTCTTCGCCACGCCCAACACCAACCGCTTCAATACGGTCGATACCCGTGCGCTGCGTCGCTTTGCCACGGGAAACTGGCAGCAAACCGTCCTGTTCGGCTATGACTATCAGCACATCAATCAGCGTGCCACCAGCTACTACCTCTTCGGTGTCGGCGACCTTAATGTCTATCATCCCGTCTATGGCCAGACGACGATTCCTACGGGTGCTCCCTATCAAAACAACAACAGCCTGCTCCAGCAGCACGGCCTGTACGCCCAGGACCAGATCAAGTATCGCGAGCACCTGATCTTCACCCTAGGCGGTCGTCAGGACTTCGCGGAGAATGACATCACCAACTTCATTCCGGGCGGTTCCGGCTACTCGCATTTGGACACCCGCTTTACCGGCCGCGCGGGCATCACCTATCTCACCGACTCAGGCATTGCTCCCTACATTGCGTACTCCACCAGCTTTCTGCCGAACGCAGGCACCTTCGTCTACAACGCCGCCACCGGTCTTTCCACCACACCGGCTGTTCCGTCGGACGCTCGCCAGATTGAAGGCGGCATAAAGATACAGCCCCGCACCTCCAATTCCTTCATCACGGCTTCCATCTTCCAGATCAACGAGACCAACGTCCTGGTCGCCGACTCCAGTTTCAACGAGCATCAGGACGGCGAAGTCCGCTCGCGCGGCGTTGAGTTGGAAGGAATCGCGAGCCTCGCGCACGGCTGGAACCTCCACGCAGCCTACACCCTCACAGCCACGGACAACTTGAATGATGTGACGGTCACCAACATCGGCAAGTGGCTTCCTCAGACCCCGCGGAACCAAGTGAGCGCCTTGGCCGACTATACCCAACACGGCGGACGCTTCGCCGGCTTCGGAGGAAACTTTGGTGTCCGCTTCGTTGGAACCAACGCCGCCGACGCCGCGAACTCCTTCTTCATTCCCAACTATGCTCTGCTCGACGCGGGGCTTCGCTTCGGCTTCCGTCATACCCACTTCGGTGTGAACGCCACCAACCTGACCGATAAGCGCTACGTAGCCACCTGCACGGGCCTCACCGCCTGCTACTACGGCTACGCGCGAAACGTAATCGGAACAGCACAGTACTCTTTCTAAGATGTCCTTCGTCACAAATCTCATCTCTCACCCCCGCCAGCTCCAGTTGCGCAGGGCGCTCTTCCAGATACACCTCTGGGCGGGCGTCCTGCTTTCGCTTTATGTCGTGATGATCGCGCTCACTGGCTCGGTCCTGGTCTTCCGAACTGAGTTGAAGAGGATTCAATTGCCGAAGGCATTGAGTCCTTATGATCCGGTTCGCATTGCGTCCATTGCGATGGTCTCGGAGCAGTTTGAGATGTTGTACCCGAGCGGAAAGATCGAGAACGTCATCACTCCTTCGCCACAGATGCCCGCGTTTGTTCTCACTGCGACCGATGCTCATCAGAAGCCTTTTGCGATGGTCGCGGACCCGATCACCGCTAAGCTCTATCAACAGCCGCGGACCTGGCTGGACTGGGTTTATGATCTGCATGTCTACCTTCTGCTGGGCACGGCGTATGGAATGCAGGCGAACGGGATTGGCGCGGCGGTTCTGCTCTTACTCACCTTAACGGGCCTTGCTCTTTGGTGGCCGGGGATCAAGATCTGGACACGCGGGTTGCGCATCGGGCTCGGCCACAGTTGGCGGCGCATCAACTTTGACGCTCACAACGCCATCGGCTTCTGGACACTGCTGATTGTCTCCTGGTGGGCGATCTCCGGTATCTACTTCGCGTGGTATCGGCAGGTGAGCGCGGTCGTCGCTTTCGTCTCTCCACTGAAAGGAATGGTCTCGCCCGTCGTGCCCGTTCGTAGCCACGTTGGCCCGGTGCGTACTTCGCTTCCGCAGGTGCTCGATGCCATTCATCTGGCCTCGCCCAGCGGCCATCTCTACAGCTTGAGCGACCCATCGCTGTCCGGCGCAACGATCTATGCCTTGGTCGATCTCAGGGCGCCCGGCGACTTCTCGCATCGCGACATCCTCACGCTTTCGACTGCCGATGCACACGTTCTTACCGCTTGGCACTACGGTCAGAATCGAAGTTTGGGCGATTGGTTCCTTTGGGCCATGCATCCGCTGCACTTCGGCACAGTGTGGGGGCTTCCCTTTAAAATCTTTTGGGCCGTGTGCGGGATCGCTCTCGCGGTGCTCAGCGTTACCGGCCTCGTGATGTATTGGAATCGCTTTCTTCGTCATCAATTTCGCAGGTGATGGAGTTTTTGTCCCTTTCGATTCGTCAGTGTCTAGGTTGAGCGGTACTGAACGAGCAAGCGAGGCGCAAGTGGCAAGAGAATCGAGAGCGTCAGTCCAATGGCGAAGCTTCGAAACGAAGCATTCGTCGAATACGATGCTCCGGTAACCGAGGCGTCTACCCCCTGTAGAGGGGCTCGAGACCGCGCTCGCCCGCAAAGGTGGCCCCCTTGTCGTCGATGTCATAGTCGATCCGTTCGCGCGATCGCTGCCGTCGCATGTTCCTTTCCATGCGGCCGGAGACTTCCCCCCTTAGCGTTGCCAAACAGGTATGGAGCGACAAAATGGACACGGTGCTCAAGGGCAATCGAACGGAACGTCAGATCTGAGCAATGCCGGCCGGCTACACTCGACACGGATTGTCGGGGCCGCAGGTCCATGCCGGGAGCTTGAGATCGTCGTCGAGCAAGCGACCGAGCGACGCCACATGCTAGCCGGAGGCCGGCGGCCCTCCGGCCCGACTCGGGCTCCCGCACAACGTTACACAAATTTGATGTCTAAAGTACCCAAAATTTATGGTTACTAACATAATATGACAGAATCACACTTCCCCGGGTTCCCTATCTAGCCTCATCAGCACTGTTTTAGGAGAGCAACGTCCTGATGGTGTCTTTATGCGGATCGTCCCGGATTTTGATTGTCGCTTATTACCTCTGCTAACTGGTGACCCATGAACCGATACACATGCCGTTCTTGGCTGTTTCTTTGCCTGCTTTTCTCGTTTTGGAACAGCTCGCGCGCGCAGCAAGTAGAGACCTCGCTGCCCCTCTCACAGAGGTTCACGATCAATCTAGCGGCGGGCGTGCCGGCGTACATCGCAAACGCGGCCTCTGGCTCCAGCGCACCGCAAAGTCAATGGTGGTTCGAGAACACGAATAACTCGACGACCTATTCGAGCCCCGGCTTTGTGGAGAGCACCGATAGCGCTGCTGCGTGGCAGCAGGTTGGATTGCCCTACGACGCGAACATACCGCGCACCTTTATCAATCAAACCTCCGGCGGCGGCCAAGGCTCTTTGAACGGCCAGGAAAATTGGTATCGGCTGCACTTCAAGGTAGATCCGACATACGCGGGCCAGAAGTTCATGCTCGATCTCGAAGGCACGCATACTGGCGTTCAGGTTTTCATCAACGGTACCTTGCTGCCGGGCATCAGCGCGGTGGCTGCCGACGCGCAGGCGACGCACGTGGTCGGCTTCGTTCCTGTGGCGGTTGACCTCACGCCGTATCTGCACGTCGACGGGGTCACCGACAACGTGATTGCGGTGGATGTATCCAGAGGCGATCCGTGGTTTGAGCAGCCCGGTTTCTCCGGGGCCTTCCGTTTCGGGCAGGCCATGGCCGGCTTGTTTCGGAATGTCTATTTATATGTAACCAATCCCGTCCACATTCCGATCAACGTGTACTCCAATCAGAGGACCTGGGGCACCTATGTAGGAACGGTGTCGGAGGTTCCGGCTGCGGAGGGGACCGCGACTGCGGCCTCGGCAGTCGTCGAGGTACAGACGAACGTTCTTAATGAGTCTGCAACCACACAGCAAGTTATCCTGACCACGCAGATTGTGGATGCGAGCGGGAATGTCGTGGTGACCGCGCCGCCGCTAACGCAAACGGTGCCGCCGATGACGCCGGGCAGCTTTCCCTCGACATCAACACCGATGTTTCAGCAACTGATCACTGTACCGAATCCAACCCTGTGGTATCCGAATAACTCGATCTACGGAACGCCGTATATGTACAAGGTCTACCACATCGTCAGCGTCAACGGCGTGGTGGTGGATTCGGCGCAAAGTCCGCTTGGCATCCGCACCGTTACCTGGGATGCGAACTTCCCTTACTTCAACGGACATGCCCAATATTTGTGGGGCGGCGCTGGACGTTACGATTATCCCGCCCTTGGCTCCTCGGTTCCAGATGAACAGGACTGGCGTGATCTGGCTCAGATCGCGGCGCAGGGAGGCAATGTCTGGCGACCCGGCCACTCGACGAGCAGTGAAGAGTTTGTGGAGGCCGCCGACGCATACGGCATCATGATCGACCAACCGAGCGGGGATGGAGAGGGTTATTTCAACAACCCAACCGCGGACGATACCACGCTGAAGGAGGAGCTGCATCGCGACATGATTATCCGCGATCGCAGTCATCCTTCGATTCTCGACTGGGAGGAAGACAACGGCGGAAACAATGCGAGCCTTGCGACTGCGCTGGCGACCATCGAAACCTCCTGGGATTCGATCAATCCGCGGGTTCAGGCCGATCGTACGTACCTGCCTGCGTATGGCTACATGGACGAATGCGACGGAGCAGGTTGCGAAGTCGGGAACAAGCAGCAGTTCCCCAATAACCCGGCATTTGGAGCCGAGTACTGGGACAATATGGGAACAGGCCGCGGCTTGGCCTGGGATTATGAACTCGCCTTTGCAGCCCCCTACCTGAACGATTGGAGCAATGGCAGAGCGGCCAATGCGTTTGGTATGGCCCAGTGGTACTTCGCCGATTCTCCGGGCGAAGTCAGTCTCTACGCGGAGTTTCAAAATCAGCCCGCGATGTCGAATTATGTCCGTTCGTTGGGCTATTCCTCCGTGGACATGAATCGGTTTCCCAGGCTGCTCTACTACATTTATCAGGCCAACTGGGTACCTTACTCGATCAAGCCAGTGGTTCACCTTGCGCATCACTGGAATCGAGCATACGAGTACACTCCGGGCACACCGATCCAAGAAAACGCATTCAGCAACTGTCCGTCCGTCCGCCTGTTGATCAATGGTGTTGCTGCTGATCCGGTCACCGGAACCGCTCTTGCGGATCAGACTCCCAATCCATGGAACATCAACTCCGGCGCGGATTTGGCGCAGAACAGCACGGTTATTCCTGGCCAGGTTCACTGGATGGTGAACTGGGCCCCGGGTACGGTGACCGCCGAATGCTTGGACATCAACGGGAATGTAGTTTCGGGCGTGAGCGACAGCAGAACGACCGCCGGAACCGAGAACAAGATCGTGCTCAGCGTTGTTCCCGAGGTGGTCAAGCCGGACGGCACCACCTTCCAATGGACCTCCAATGGCTCCGACGCAGCCTTCGTCGTGGCTCAGGTGCAGGATGCGCAGGGCAATCTTGTGCCGACCGCAGCGGACAACGTTACCTTCTCGGTGAGCGGTCCAGCCACCTACATGGGCGGCAGTCAGCAGTATGTGGCAGATCCCTCGTGGACAAACTACTACCAGGATGCGTTCTCCCAAGCCAACAGCACCGTCATTGGCGGTGTGCCGTTTGCCTTCTTTCACTCTCCCGGCGACCCTGAGCTGAACTTCGAAGGCGGATTGCAAAAGATCGCTTTGCGCAGCACCTTCGCTCCGGGAACCGTGACGGTGACGGCGACAGCTCCGGGGCTGGCAAGTGGTAGTGTTCAGTTGACCTCCGTCACACCTCCGGCTACTTCGCAATCACAGCAAGCACAGCCCCCAGTCATCATCGTGCCGCCGGTGAACACCGCCGTAACGGCTGGTTATGCCGCAACCTTCACCGTAACTGCCAGCGGATCCGGAGCCCTCAGCTACCAATGGAGCGTGAATGGCGCTGAGGTTCCGGGAGCTACCGGCGCTTCGTATACGACGGCGGCTACGACCCTGGCGCAAAGCGGCGAAAATGTTACGGTAACGATTACAAATAGCTCCGGCGGTGTCACCTCGACCCCGGTTACGCTTACCGTGCAAGCGGCGGCCAACGTCGTCATCACCACGCAGCCCGCTTCGCAGACTGTTGTGGTCGGCCAGTCGGCAACCCTGACGGTGGCTGCGACCGGATCGCCGGCACTCAATTACCAGTGGTTTGCAAATGGAGTGCAGCTTGCCTCTGGACCGCAGAACAGCTATACCACCCCCGTCCTTATGGCCGCCGGCACCGAGAACTTCTACGTCATTGTCAGCAATCCTCTGGGACAGGTTCAATCCTCAACCGCGGTGCTTACCATTAGCGCGCCCGTGCCGGTAAGCATCACCACGCAGCCCGTCGGCGAGATCGTAGCGGTAAACCAGCCGGTGCAGTTCACCGCCGTGGTAGCCGGTTCGGCTCCCTACACCTATCAGTGGCAATTCACTCCCACCGGCGGTTCGCCCACCATCCTAGTGAGCAACACCCAGAGCTCCAACACCATCACCTACACCATCCCCACCATGAGTTCGGCCAATGTTGGCGCGTACACGGTGACCGTCAACAATGCCGCCAACGTTCCGGTTACCAGCGCAGCCGCACAGCTGACGCTCGCGCCTCCAGGGATCAACCTGGCGCTCAACATGACGGCGACCTCCAGCAGTAGCCAGAATGCATGCACGGATGGAACCACAAGTCCGCCTTACAGTGGCACGGGATGCCTGGGAGCAGAGAATGCCGTCGATGGCAACCTGGAGACCCGCTGGGGATCGGCGACGGCAGGTGCGCCGCCTACGCCCCCGGTCGCCGGGGTTGATCCCTCCTGGCTGCAGGTGGATCTTGGCTCGGTGCAGTCGTTCAATACGGTGATCATCAATTGGGAGAACGCCTACGCGACGCAGTATCAGATTCAGTACACGAACGCTGATCCCTCAACCAACCCCGTTTGGAACGTCGCATTCACCAACAATGCGGGCACCGGCGGCGTGGAAACCCTCAACTTCCCCACAGTTCAGGCTCGCTATATCCGTATGTATGGCACCCAGCGTGACACGCAGTACGGCTATTCGATCTATGAGTTCCAGGTCTATAACGTTGCGCAGTGCGGTGGCCCGACCGAGCGCTACACCGTCAACTCCGCCAACCCCGCGCTGGTCCTGGACAACCTCCTCGGTCTCACTTGGACCCGCACCATTCAAACCGACACCGCCCCCGGTTCGCAGTTTACCGGAGTAAACGCTGCGGCCTATTGCGCAAGCATCCATATGCGCGTTCCAACCGAGGTGGAAGCGCTCAGCATCAGTGGCAACAATGACGCCTCCTGCGCCTTCCCCGGCGTCTGGAGCACCTGGACCTCCACCGTCGATCCGAATGACGCCGGCGAAACCGCGATCGTCAACTTCGACGGCACCACCTCCTGGAACGTAACCACCAACTACCCTGGCCAGACGCTGTGCGACGCAGGCGCCTCCGCTGGGCAGGCTCCGATCATCCAAACGCAACCGCAACCCACCACCGCAACGCTTGGGCTGGCAGCAACATTTACCGTGGCTGCAACCGGGCTCCCCGCGCCGACCTACCAGTGGTTTGAGAATGGGACTGCCATCCCTGGTGCGACGGAGACAATCTACATTACGGCGCCCACTGCCTCGACGGACAATGGCTCGGTCTTTACCGTGGCGGTCACAAATGCAAGTGGCACGGTGACCAGCGGCCCGGCGGTGCTGACGGTCACGACCGCTACCACGGGTACAGGCACCGGAGGCACTGGAACCACAACCACCGGTGGCGGTGGCAACAACGGAAACACCAACAGCACCGACACCGCGATCCCCGGCTTCGGAACCGGCCCCACTCCTGCGGGACCGAATCTTGCCCTGACCGCAGTCGCCACCTCCAGCGGCAACGAGAACGACGTTGCCTATCCGCCGACCAACGCGAATGATGGCAATCTCACCACGCGCTGGTCCTCGGCGTTCGTCGATCCCTCGTGGATCCAGCTCGACCTCGGTTCCGTGCAGTCCATCGGGCAGGTAGTGCTGCGCTGGGAGCGCGCCTTCGGCGTCGTCTACCAGATTCAGGTCTCCACCGACGGCCAGAACTGGACTACCGCCTACACCCAAACCAACGGCCAGGGCGGCTCGGAAAACCTGGTCTTCCCAACCGTCAGCGGCCGTTACGTCCGCATGTACGGAACCCAGCGTTCCTCGCAGTACGGATATTCGCTGTGGGAGTTCGAGGTCTACGGCCCCGTCCTTCCGATCATCCAGACGCAGCCCGTCAGCCAGACCGTCGTGGCCGGTTCCGCGGCGCAGTTCACGGTCGTGGCTGGCGGTGTCGGTCCTTTCACCTACCAGTGGTTTGAGAACGGCGTCGCCATTCCCGGTGCGACCGGCTCGACCTACACCACGCCTGCGCTCGGTAATGCGGATAACGGCAGCGTCTTCAGCGTGACCGTCAGCAATGGCGGAGGCTCTCAGACCTCTGCCGGCGCGACGGTGACCGTCACCAACCCCGCAGTTGTCACCGGCATCGCCAACCTGGCGCTCTACCAACCCGCCACCTCCAGTGGCAATGAAAACGACGGACTCGGCCCGCTCAACGCGGTGGATGGCAATCTCACCACGCGCTGGTCGTCGGCCTTTGTCGATCCCTCCTGGATTGAGGTCGACCTGGGCTCTCCCTTGACCATCAATAAGGTCGTGCTTTACTGGCAGGCGGCCTACGGCGTGCAGTATCAGATCCAGGTCTCGACCGACGATCAGAACTGGACAACGGCCTACACCCAAACCAACGGCCAGGGCGGCGTCGAAACCCTGACCTTCCCCACCGTCGTCGGACGTTACATCCGCATGTACGGAACCCAGAGAGCGACGCAGTACGGCTATTCGCTCTTTGAGTTCCAGGTCTACGGAGCCGATGTTCCGGAGATCGTCACCGAACCGGCCTCGCAGTCTGTCACCGCGGGATCGACGGCGACCTTCACCGTCGGCGTCGCAGGCGATGGCCCCTTTACCTACCAGTGGCGCCGTAACGGTGTCGCCATTGCCGGCGCCACCGCGGCCAGCTACGCCACCCCGGCTCTCATGTCCGGCGATAACGGCAGTTCCTTTACGGTCGCAGTCACCAACGCCAACGGAACCGCAAACTCCGTCGCGGCGATTGCCACCGTCACCTCCAACGCGCCCACTGGCCCGAACCTGGCTCTCAACCAGCCGGCAACGTCCAGCGGTAATGAAAACGACGGCCTCGGCCCGCAATTCGCGGTGGATGGCAACCTCACCACGCGGTGGTCCTCCGCCTTCGTCGATCCGTCCTGGATCATGGTTGACCTTGGTGCACCGACAACGGTGGGCCAGGTGGTCCTGAACTGGCAAAACGCCTATGGCGTTCAGTATCAGATCCAGGTCTCCCCGGACTCGGTGAACTGGACGCCGGTCTTTACCCAGACCAACGGCCAGGGTGGCGTGGAGAACATCACCTTCGCGCCAGTCACCGCGCGCTATGTGCGCATGTACGGCACCGAACGCAACACCCAGTACGGCTACTCACTCTTCGAGTTCCAGATCTATGGACCGTCGAACGGCCTCAGCATCGCCAACCAGCCCATCAGCCAGACCGTGAACGCCGGCAGCTCCGCGACCTTCACCGTAACGGCGGCAGGCTCTGGCCCATACACCTACCAGTGGCTGTTGAACGGTACCGCCATCCCCGGCGCCACCGCCTCCAGCTACACCACCCCGCCGGTCGACTCGACGTACAACGGAAACCTGTACAGCGTCACCATCAGCAACGGCAACGGCAGCAGCATCACCTCGTCGTCGGCAACGCTCATCGTCAATACCCAGACGACCCCCAGCGCTCCGACCATCGCAAGCCAACCCTCCAGCCAGACCGTAACTGTCGGCAACACCGCGACCTTCACGGTCACCGCGGGAGGCACCGGTCCCTTCACCTATCAGTGGTTGTTGAACGGTGTCGCCATCCCCGGCGCCACCGCCTCCAGCTACACCACCCCGGCCGTCACGGCGACCTTCAACGGAAACCTGTATAGCGTCACCATCAACAATGCCAGCGGCGCGAGCATCACCTCGTCCTCGGCAACGCTCACAGTCAATGCCCCGGTCTCCGGCGCCCCGACCATCACCAACCAGCCAGCCAACCAGACCGTGACCGCCGGCAACACTGCGACCTTCACGGTCACCGCGGGAGGCACTGGCCCCTTCACCTACCAGTGGCTGCTCAACGGTGTCGCCATCACCGGCGCCACCTCGGCCAGCTACACCACCCCGGTACTGTCGACCGCCAATAACGGCAACCTCTACAGCGTCACCATCGGCAATGGCAGCGGCAGCACCGTCACCTCCAACGCAGCGACCCTCTCGGTCAGCGTTCTAGGCGGCGGCACCTCCGCTCCCACCATCGCCGCCCAACCGGTCAACCAGAGCGGCGACGTCGGCAGCATCCAGACGTTCACCGTCACCGCCGCAGGCACTGGCCCCTTCACCTACCAGTGGCTGCTCAACGGAACCGCCATCGCTGGCGCCACCTCGGCCAGCTACACCACTCCGGTGCTGTCGACCGCCAATAACGGCGGCCTCTACAGCGCCGTCGTCGGCAACGGCAGCGGCAGCACCGTCACCTCCACCGCGGCGACCCTCTCGGTCGTCAACTACACGGTCGTCCAGAACAACATCACCGTCGACCTCAACAACAACACCAACGGAGCCTGGCAGAACAGCCAGATCTACGTCACCGTGATCGGGCAGGATCCGAGCACTGGCAACTATGCGTATCTGACTCCCAGCGGCACCATCGTCGACTTCACCATGAACGATAGCGCCGCCGCGAATCACCTCACCATGAACGGCCAGAACTACGGCAACTACTCCTTCACCCTGGCGCAGAGCAAGCAGCTGCTGATTCCCACCTTCATCTCAGCCCGCGCCTACATCTCGCTCGGTGCTCCGCTGTACGTGCAGGTCAACGGCAACGCCACCGGCCAAGTGGTCGGGTACGCAGGTCCCAACCCGCAGAACGCCACCGACCCCAACATCAACACCAACTACGACTGGTACGAGTTCAACAACAATAACGGCATCTTCATCAACACCACACAGGTAGACCAGTTCGGTCTTCCCCTCCTACTGGACGTCTGGGGCGCGGGAGGCAGCTTCCACCAGGAGGTCGGCATCACCGAGTCCGTGGCCCAGCTTGATAGCGAGTTCGCCAGCCAGGTGCCGGCGCAATTCCAACCCCCAACCATGTCCAACCTTCGCATTCTCTCTCCGTCCAAGCTCTCCATGGCCGTCGGCGGAGCGAACGCGAACTACTTCGATAGCCTCATCGCAAGCGCGTGGGCCTCATACGCCACCACGCCGCTCACCCTCCCCCTCAGCGGCCGCCAGTTCACCGGCACCGCCTCGGGATCCACCCTAACCTTCACCGAGGTCAACCCGTCCCAGGCCAACGTTGGAGAGAGCTTCGTCGTCTCCCAGCCGTCCACCCAGGATGTCCTCGAGTGCGCCGGCACCATGGCCAGCGGTGTTTCGGGGACCTCCCCGCAACAAGGAGATGAGAACAACGTGCAGCTGCAGCTGGAAAATCAGATCTGCTCTGCGATCAACCGTGGTGTTCTCACCAATCCTGCCAACTGGACCAATGCCACGGCGTACTACGGCTCCGCCCCTGCGAACTTCTACTCGCAGTTCTGGCACAAGCACTCCATCGGAGGATTGGCCTACGGCTTCTCCTACGACGACAACAACAACCAGAGCACCACAATCACCACACCGCAGCCCGAACACATGGCCTGGAGCGTCGGCTGGTAACACAGCGAAGGACATGCGCTTCCCGCGGCACGGGTGGCGCATGTCCGCACGCTCTCCATCTGGCTGCGATGTTTCAATGGGTATAACGGAGAAGGACAGACTGATTTCTGTGCTCCTGAAGCTCTGAACAGTTCCTGAATCCTCCCATAATCACGAAGGGCCTCCAGCACATCGCCAGAAGCCCTTCAACCCCTTCACCATCTCAGGTACTTGGTACGGTCCTCCTGTCAACTACGCATGGAGAAACTTCCGTCGCGCCGCACCTGCTAAGCCGAGGATGCCGGTACCGAGCAGCAGAAGGCTGCTCGGCTCTGGCGTTTGTGCAGACACTATGGATGCCGACCAGTCGGCTTGGTTGTAGTCTCCCACGACCCCGTAACCAGTACCGCCATAGCTTGGCGACGCGAGTGCAACATTCCCGCCCCAGACATTTTTTGCCGTCTGATCGCCGACGCCGAAAACGAACTCATCGCCGTCGGAGTCGCCCGCAAATATATTCAGATACGAGCCATCGAGGCTAACTGCAGCCGGGGTGTTGCCGCCCACAAAGACAGTGTCTGTGCTGTCGACGGTGGTAGCAAGTGGAACCGCAACTCCGTTGACAAACAACGAGTCAACCGATGTCACGTCGAAAATATTGCCATTGGACAACAGCGTGCCATCGAACGATCCGGACAGAATATCTGCCGTAAACGGCTCCGTGTAGCTGAAGTCGAGTGTGGACGCGTGCGCCCGGGGCACGGTTGCGAAGGCTACGAGTGCCACCACGAAGGCAGCTGCCATTGTCTTACCGATAAAACGGGGTGTACAGCTCATCAAAGGAGGTCTCCAGATTCAGGAATGGGGTAGGCATGGATATGCTGATTCGGCCTTAACCAAGCACTTGGATGGCCGTACCGAAGCGAGGCCAGTACTGCACAATTCTGTAGTGCTCTGGATTACGAGGAAAGCAATTGCCCTCAAAGTGGAATATTTTTGCCCTATTCCCAATCCATATCGTTTTCGCCTATTCTTCGCTATAATAATTCCATGTTCGATCCTGACGCCAATATGCCGCGCATCAATCGAGGAATGATCTACCTCGGTGCCTGCCTGATCGCGGGCATACGTCTAGCGAGGGAGAAACAGGTTAATGTGCGCGTGGTCCCTACCGGCGCCGCAATCGAGGAATCCGTAGACCTTGCCCATGACATATTCAATCGAGTGTTTCGCAAGGTTCCGGAACGGCTGGAAAAGAAATGATGCTGCTCGGCGAGCGTCATCCTGTCCGATCTGACAGCGAGGGATAAGACCATGTGTGGCCGCTATTATCGACAATCCGATAAACAGCGCATCGCCGAAGCCTTCCGTGCTGGCAACGACATCAGTAGCCGTGCAATGCCACCGGCTCATTACAACATTGCGCCGTTGACATCAGAACCATCGCGCAACTGATGGGACACGGTACAATACAGATGTCCATGCGGTATGCCCATCTGTCGCCGGATCACTCTCAGGCCGCAGTCGATAAGCTTGAGAGTTTCGGAACCTAGGGGACACCAAAGCGGACACCGATCTAGAAGGCGAATAAGCAGCAGGTTAAGGCCTTTGTAATCAATGCGAAAGTGGCGAAATTGGCAGACGCACCAGACTTAGGATCTGGCGGGGCAACCCGTGGGGGTTCAAGTCCCCCCTTTCGCACCATCTCCATCGAACTTCACCGCACCACCCCGAGACCTCGAAATCACCCGATGAGCCAAACCACGCCTCCCAATCCCGATCAGACCGCGGCAAAGACCGCGCAGCCCGAAATCAAGGTCACCCGTACCCCTGACTTCCGCAGCAGCTACGCGAACAGCGTGCAGGTCCGGATGAGCGTCTGGGACTTCTCCCTCGTCTTTGGCACCATGCACCAGGACTCCGCCGAGCAGCTCGACGTCGAGAACTTCCAGGGCGTCTATCTCAGCCCGCAGCAGGCCAAGGCCCTCTTCAACCTCTTGGGCCACAACCTCGCCCAGTACGAACAGACCTTCGGCGCCATCGCGCTCGAACCCAAACTGCCTCAGAGTGGCGGCCCCGTCAACTAACGCGTGCCCCCTTCTTCGCACCAGCACACCATAACACCGCGCCGGAAAGAGTCCCCCCGCCTCCTGCTTTGGGGACTCTTTCCGCTCTTCTTCCTCGCCATCTTCCTCTCCCACTGGACGCTCCTCCGCCTGCCCTACTTCTGGGACGAGGCCGGCTACTACATCCCCGCGGCCTACGACTTCTTCCGTACCGGCACGCTGATCCCGCATTCGACCGTCAGCAACGCCCATCCGCCACTCCCCTCGCTCCTGCTGAGCGCCTGGTGGGAGATATTCGGCTTTCACGTCCTCGCCACCCGCACCCTAGTCTGCCTGGTAAGCGCCTCGGCACTGCTCGCCGTCTTCCGCCTCGTCCGCTCCCTGCTCGACATCCGCGCCGCCTGCGCCACCACCCTCCTCACCGCGCTCTATCCCATCTGGTTCGCGCAGAGCACCCTGGCCCACGCCGACATCTTCGCCGCTGCCTTTACCCTCTGGGCCCTCACCTTTTATCTGCAGCCGACCACGTCTCAGCCAGACCAGAGCCGCCGCCAGATCGCCACCTTCATCCTCTTTTCCCTCGCCGCCCTCGCGAAAGAGACCGCGATCGTCACCCCCGCGGCCCTCGCCGCCTGGGAGTTCTTCCAGCTTCTCCGCGACCGCCGCCGCCCCGTCGCCGAGCGCCGCGCCCACCTTGCTTGGACCGCCGCCCTCGCCGCGCCCATCACGCCGCTCATCGGCTGGTACGCCTACCATCGGGCCCGCACCGGCTTCATCTTCGGCAACCCCGAGTTCCTCCGCTACAACGCCACGGCCAACTTCGACGCCCACCGCATCCTCGTTTGCCTCTGGCATCGCCTCATCCACCTCACGCTGCACATGGACATGTTCGTCCCCACCCTGTGCACGCTGGCGATCCTCCTCGTCCCCGTCCTCCCCTCGCGCCCGCGCCTCGCGAAGCCCATCCTCTCCGCGCTCGCCGTCATTCTCCTCGCCAACACCATCGCCTTCTCGGTCCTCGGCGGAGCCCTGCTGACCCGCTACCTTCTGCCGATGTACCCGCTCGTGCTTCTCCTCTGTGTCGCCGAGTGGCAGAGTCGCCTCCGCACCTCCACCTGGACCTGGATCGCCGGCCTCAGCGCCGTCGCCTTCCTCTCCGCGCTCTGGATCAACCCGCCCTACGCCTTCGCGCCCGAGGACAACCTCACCTACCGCGACATGGTCATCCTCCACCAACGCGCCATCCAGATCCTCGAGCAGCGCTACCCCCAGGCCACCGTCCTCACGGCGTGGCCCGCCACCACCGAGCTCGCGCGCCCCGAACTCGGCTACACCACTCACCCCTTCCAGGTCGCCCCCATCTCCAACTTCTCCTTCGACCAGATCGAGAAGGCCGCCACCGAACCTGGCGACTATGACACCGCACTCCTCTTCTCCACCAAGTGGGCGCCACCGCCGGGCAAGATCGACCTCGGCCACGCCAACCAGCCCACCGACATCAAGTACTTCGACTTCCACCTCGATCTCCGCCCCGCCGCCGCCGCCGCGCTCCTCCACGGCGACGTCGTCTGGCAGGCCTCCCGCAAAGGCGAGTGGGTCGCCATCCTCCGCTTCCCCCGCATCGTCGACGCCGCTGTCACCCCACCGCGTCCCATCCGATAGCCCGAATGACGAAGCGCGCCCCAAAGGAGCGCGCTTCGTCACAGAGCCAATCGTCGCTTAGACGACGACCTTCAGCCCCACCTTCGCCGATGCCACGAACTCCGTCGCCGTCTGCACGATAAAGTCCAGCATCTCCGTGCTCAGTCCCGGATAGACGCCAATCCAGAAGACCTGATTCATTACAAAGTCCGTGTTTGTCAGCTCTCCCACCACGCGATACTCATAGCCTTCATACGCCGGCTGCCGCAGCAGGTTCCCAGCGAACAAAAGCCTGGTCCCGATCTTCTGCGCCTCCAGCGCCTTCGTCAGCTGATCCCGGGTAAACGGAGCATTCGTCTTGACCCCGATCGGAAACCCAAACCAGCTCGGATCGGAGTGTTCCCCCGCCTGCGGCAGCATCAGAAACTCTGCCAGCGGCTCGAGCGCCGCCCGCAGGTGCTTGAAGTTCGCCTTGCGCCGCTCGATGAATTCCGGCAGCTTCGCAATCTGCGAAACCCCAAGCGCTGCCTGCATATCGGTGGCCTTCAGGTTATAGCCCACATGCGAGTAGGTGTACTTGTGGTCGTAGCCGCAGGGCAGCGTTCCAAGCTGCCAATCGAAGCGCTTGCCGCAGGTATTGTCCACGCCCGGCTCGCACCAGCAGTCGCGTCCCCAATCGCGAAACGAATCAATCAGCACCTGCAACGCCGGCTTATCGGTCAGCACCGCGCCGCCCTCGCCCATGGTGATGTGGTGCGCCGGATAAAAGCTCACCGTGGCGATATCCCCAAAGGTGCCCACCTTCTGGCCCTTGTAGGTGGATCCCAGCGCATCGCAGCAATCCTCAACCAGCCACAGGTTGTACTTTCTGCAGAAGGCCGTGATCGCATCCAGATTGAAGACGTTGCCCAAGGTATGCGCGATCATCACCGCCTTGGTCTTCTCGCTGCGCGCCTCTTCCAACCGCGTCACATCGATCTCATACGTCGGCAGCGTCACATCGAGAAACACCGGCACCAGCCGATTCTGCAGGATCGGATTCACCGTCGTCGGAAATCCCGCCGCAACTGTAATCACCTCGTCGCCCGGCTTCAACTGCCGCTCGCCCAGCTTCGGCGAGGTCAACGCGCTCAGCGCCACCAGGTTCGCGCTCGATCCCGAGTTCACCAGTGAGGCCGACCGTACCCCGAAGAACCGCGCCAGCTTGCGCTCAAAGTCCTTCGCAAACCGACCCGTCGTAAACCACCCATCCAACGCCGAGTCCACCACCGAGCAGATATCGTCGGCCCCAATCACCTTGCCCGAAACCGGCACCACCGACGTGCCCGGCACAAACTCCTTCGCCGGAAAAGCCACTGCATGGTACTCCGCCGTCAACGCCCGAATC
>FSXA01001337.1_pt1 | contig 21719 bp, 12 predicted proteins | sample 1638081 | NCBI WGS metagenome assembly FSXA01 (sample SAMEA3914788, study PRJEB12502) | metagenome | biome: forest; material: soil | place: Canada | collected 2011-07-03 | depth 0.1 m
CCGGTTCATCTGTAGATAGCGTTTGGTTCCCCATCGGGTGGAGGCCACATGTCTGAGGCGTGCGGCGACCAGCATCAGTGCCGAGTTGCCATCGGGGAACTCACAGACTCTATGGGTGCTGACCGAGTTCGACGGCACTTTCGACCAGTACATTCAAGACTTCGTTAAACAGATGGGCCCGATCTTCGATAAGCTGCTCTCCTTCGTGGTGGATCCCCCACCCTTGCCCGTGGAAGGCAATGTTAAGGCCTTCGAAGCGTGGGTCGACGCTCACAATGAAAAAAGCAACCTATATTCGGCCTACCCCACTTTAACGGTGCAAACAATCCTGAATAGCTGACCGCCAGCTTAAATAATCGCCGAAACAACCTACTCAGGGCCGCGTACATCGGGGCCCTGAGTGTGTTAAGGAGTCTATTTGGCACTGTGTGGTAGGGCGAAGAAATCCGGCCTCCCACACCGTGCAAGATATGTTTCTGCCTTAAAACAGGAGACCAAGTATGAAGTACCTTTGCATCATGGCGCTGATGATGGTCGGAACCTTGCTTCCAGCGCAAACTGTTCCTCAGGATGCGGCTCCCAATTGCCAAGTTGCTTCGACAACGTTCGCCCAATGGTTCCAATCGGGGAAACCTGGCGTGAACGGGATTGTGAACCCCGCGAATAGCGTTGGTTTTACTGAGGGCAGCGTATGCAACTTCTATGCATGGGCAAAACAAATGTTCCTTTGGGTGACATCGGAATCGGGCGGGGCACGCGTCTTTGACTCAGCGGCTTTCTATGATGTTTCTCCTCCTGATAGCAACGGCAAGAGGACGTTTCTCCCGCACGGTAAAGGTCCGTTTACTCACTCGATGATACTGCGGTCCGCAAAAGGGGGTCCCCATGATTTGCCGATCATCGAGGACAAATCGGGACAACTGTTCGAAGTGATGAAGCCACCTATCGATCATTCAGGAAAGCAGATTGTCGTCAATAGCGCAGACAACTTCGTGGAAGTGAGCAAGGCGTCGATAACATCGAACCGCAAGCTGGCGTTTCAGGATAGAGCTGGCAATAAGATCGAGCTACCGTCTGCCGAGGCTCTCAGAAGCGAGTTCTTGCCGGCGGACACGATCCGGACGGCAGAGGAGTTCATTGTTAACGGAGAACCAGTGTTCGTCGACTCCAGCGACAATATCATCGACGTGGAACAGGGGCAAGCAGGAAGCTCCGGGGTTTTGGAAACGCAAAAAGACGGCCTGGTCTATTACTCGACGATGACAAACGATGTCTACGCCTACTTCCTGACTGGAGTTAAAAATGCTGCCATCGTTGCCGCGCAATTTCCTACAACGCCGACAGACCTTGCCGCAATCCAGAAGTATGCTGCCGCCAATGGGAAGCCAAGCTTTACGGACGCACAGGCACTCACCGTGGAATTGAAGAGTTCTTGGATTGAGGTAACCGACCTCACTAAAAAAGACTACATCACGACGACGGCCATGATTCCAATTTACGACAGGTCTGATCCAACGAAATGGGTTGTGACAGGCCAGAAGAAAGCCACGCTGGGGTTGCTCGGCTTGCACATTGTTGGCAGCGTCAAGGGCCATCCGGAGATGATCTGGGCTACGTTCGAACACTTCGGGGACACTCCAAATGCTGCGTACTCGTACACCAATACGAGCGGGAACCCTGTAACCGTCCCTCAGAGTACAGCCGGCAGTTGGCGGTTCTCCGCAACCAATTCGACCGGCCTATTTAACGTCGTACATATGACGGCACAAGAAGCGAACATTATCGCCGCGAGCGGGTATACGATCAGCCCCAGCGACTCCTTGAGAACCTACGCATGGGGCGCGGGACCCAACAACGCCGCGGCGAACAGCAACCTCATTTCAATTCACAATAGCGTAAACGCGCTCATACCGAAGGGCGATATCCGCTCCGATTACTTCCTGATTGGGGCTACCTGGACGACGGCCGGCACTGCGCCTCCAGGAGGACAGGCAGGCGCGACCAACGTCGCGAATTCGACGATGGAGACGTACATACAGCACTCTGGCGGTTGCTTCCTGTGCCATAAAGAATCATTGGCTCCAGATACGCTAAGCCACATCTTCGGGGGAGAAGCGAACGGACTGCAGCCGCTGTTCCCGGCGAGCAGTGGCAACGCGAGGTAGGGGTACTTTGCTTCGAGGCGACCGCTGTTTGCGGCCGCTCCGAGGCTGGCCCACATGCTGGAGGAGCCATGGCTTTTATGATGCGGAGCGCTGCAAATGTTTGTGGCGCGCTCTGCGTCAGTATCTAACAACAGAGCGGCGGTCGTTTAACTCAAAATCAAAAACTGGATCTACCCCAATAGCCTGATCGAGCACTTGTTTCATTCAAGAACGCATTACATTTGCCGGATCAGAACGAGAGCCCAAGGCGGCAGCGTTCTCTGGAGATGCAGGTTGCCGCTGGCATCAGCCTGCACAATTTCCTTACGTGTATTCCACGCCTCCTTGCGCAGGACCTCGGTCTGCTCCCGGTTCGGTGGCTCCGGTTTACCCATCTGCTCCCATGCGGCGACGGCGTCTCCGTGTTCCTTGTCGAGGGTTTCGATCAGAAAAGCCGCTCCCGGCGGGAGATGACTGAGGTTCAGAGTGACGGAACGCGCGCTGCCACTGTTGTCGATCGCATCGGCTGCAGCCAACGTAGTCGTTACGGGCAGTGAAGCACGCATCTCCGTCGGATAGTTGTACGCGAGCGCCGTGATGTGGCCGCTTACGCGCGAGCGTGTCACGATGCCACCAATCACTTGAGTGAGCGTCTCATCTCCCAGATCATTCATGAAGCGATAAGCAGTGAACGCCGGTTTGATGATCTCTTGGTAGTTGATGAGACCGAATCCTCCATGGAAGATGGAATCGGTGTTGCGGTTCTCCTCAAAAACGTCGGTGAAGACCCAGTAGGAGAGAGAATCGACCAAGCCGATGGATTCGAGGTTGGTCTTTGTAACAAAGGCGGCAGCTGCCAGTGAATCATGGGAGTGGTCAGTTGGGGACGGGCTTGAATTCCACTCCGTCAGCTGGATCTCCGCATGGGGATACGCGCTCTCGTCGATCATCTTGCGCAACGTGCGCAGATCGTCATGTGTGGCATCGATGCTGCGGCGGTAATGCTGCCTCTCCGGTGTTCCAGGCTGATCGATCGCAAAATCTTGAGGATAGGGGTGCGTCGAGACGAAGTCCACCGGCAGATTGTTGTCATGACAATAGTTCAGGAAATCTGTGATCCACACCGGGACCCACGGAATTGAGAACGGATCGAACGGCTTGCCCGTTGCCCGGGCGTTCTGAATGGCCTCCTTATCCATATTGAAGTTGCTGGTGGCCGGACCACCAACGCGCAACTGCGGGTCAACGGCCTTGACAGTTTGAGCCGTAATTTTGTACAGCTCAAAATATTTCTCCTGCGAGCCCCCACGGAAGAAAGACTGATACAGATTCGGCTCATTCCACACTTCGAAATACCAGCGCCGCACCTCGTCGATACCGTAGCGATCCACACAATGCTGCACGAAGGCATGGACCAGACCAGCCCATTTGCCGTAATCCGAGGGCGGACTTCCATCCGCAGCCCACCAGAAGGTCGTGTTTCTAACTGGAGCCAGCGGGCCAGGCGAAAAACTCAGCTCGACGAACGGCCGTACTCTTGCCACCAGCATGCGATCGTAGAGGTCGTCGACATACTGGAAGTTGTAGATAGGGTTTCCTTGCGCATCCTCGCGATAGATAAACATATCGTCCTGAAAGATGCCGTGGAATCGCACATACTGAAAGCCGTCATACTTCGCAGAGGTTGCGAGTTCCTCCTGCCACGTGGCACGCAAACCTTCGTTGGCGCGCCCGGCACCTACGACCCGGCTCCAGAAGTGCACGAGTGGCTTGCCCGGCCCGCGAGTATTCGCTGCCAGTTGAATGGCGGTACCGTCCCTGGAACCTTGGCTGGTACCGGACTGACTCGCCCCACTAATGGATGGGATAAGGATGGGGAGAAAAGCGCAAAGCAATAGCAGTCGATGATTCCACGATCCCTGATGATGCATTCGATGGATCCTCTTTCCTGAGAAGCGCCCGTCGGATGGGACCCCTCGTGGCCAACATCCGGCGGTAACAGTGTGTTGAAGTATGGCTTAGAAGCGCAGGCGGCCCTGAATGGACAACCACCGTCCGGACGAGTTCGGCCATCCATCCGAGGTCACCTGCCCAAACTGCCCGGCGGTTGGCGACGTGTTGATGGGACCAAGAACCTGGTGGTTGAACAGGTTATAGGCCGCCATCGTGGTCTCCAAATTTACCCTTTCCACCAGGCGGAAGGTTCTAGACACGTTCGCATTTATGCCGTTCATACCCATCTGCCGCACACCATTGACGCGCGTTGGGAATACACGCAGGTTGTACCCTGTCGGCTGGCACACCGGGTTGATGACGAATCCCGTGCCGCTATAGGAGCAGTTGGTCGACCCATCAGGCGCTGTTGTAGCAGTCGCGGTAACGTTGCCTACATTCAGCCACTGGACGTAGTTATATCCACCTGAAGCCTGATCATTGTTGTAAACGGGGTGCTTGACCTTGATCGTGCTGCCCTTGATATCCCCGATATAGAAGAGGTTGCCAAAGTTAGCCAGCATTCCCGGTTGAGCTTCGTAACTTCCGCTCAGTTGATAGCCCCCGAATATTGCGGATTTCCATCCGTAATTTGCCCAGCGCATGTTCCGCCCAAAGGGCAGGTTCCATACACTCTCAGCGGTAAACCGGGTTGGCTCGCTGTAGTTCGACGGCTCCCAGCTGGGTAACGCGTCGAAGACGTTGGCGAAGTAGTCTCGGTCATGCTGATCGTTCACCTGTAGCGTTGCCATGAACGTCAAGCCATGGCCGTAGCGGCGTGTTAGATTCACCAACAGCTCCTGGAAGTGGCTCTTGCCGAGGTCCTGGTAAATTGATAGCCCGGTCATCTGGGGGTAAGGAGTTACCAGGGTGGAGAGGGAGATCAGCGACTGCGTGAAGAAGCTGTTCAGCGACATCAGGTTGTAGGCTGCCGGGTTGGAACCTGCGACTGAGCTCAAGTTAGCCAGCGCAAAGGGATTGGCGATCTGGCTAGCCAGGAGGTTGCTAGAAGCTGTGTTGGGCTGGTTCCCTCCAGTGTAGAAAGCTCCGGGCGTAAAGGCCTGGTTTTTGGAAAGCACAAGATGGGATGTGTAAGCTATGTTGTAGCTTACTTCGAGCATTGTGAAGGCGCCAAACTGGATCTGGGCTCCGATGCTTCCGCGCTGTTGCCGTGCCGGCGCGAGGTCGTGAGAGTAGATATTGGTTGGTCCATCGCCAAGGTAATACAGCGAACCAGCGGCACTGCCGATCGATTCGTTGAAACGCGCGCCGTTGCTGTTGGTCGGGAATGGATTGGAGAGCGGCGAAACACCTGCAACGAAGTTCGTTCCGAATGTAGTCGAACTGGGCACGGAGCTGCTCGCACTGAATCCGTCCTGATCGACGCTGGCATTGAGAGCATTGAGAGTGTCATAGAAGAGGCCGTACCCGCCGCGGATGACAATGCGCGAATTGACCGCATACGTCGCGGCGAGTCGGGGCAGCAACCGAGAGCTGTTATTCCACTCGGTCCGGGGAGCTCCATTGACCCCCGCGTATTCCGGTCCACCCTGGATGACCAGCGTGGACGGCAACGCAGCGCGTTGCGCCGCGGTCGTCCCCGCCAGAGCCCCCTGGTAGGCGGCGTTGGCCGGACCCGAGATCGCGGAGAGGTTAGCGGTCGGATCCCATCCAACGATCATCTGGTTGTCCTTTTCGACCACACCGCCTTCAAACTCGTAGCGGAGGCCCGGAAGGATGGTCAGCTTGGGCGTTACGCGCCAAGTATCGCCCGCATACACAGAATAGTACGGTGTCTGGAGAGACACGGGACTGACCTCGCTTGCGCTGGCTATCGTATTGACGCCCATCAGAAAGGCCGCATAGCTTAAGCCAGTGTTGTTCTGTTGGAATGTGTTATCGCGTCCGTTGTTTTCCTGGGTATAGGTATCGTCAAAGGTGTAGGTGCCGGAAGCGTTACCGCTCACTCCGGACGATAGGTTCTGGTGGCGCCACTCCGCGCCCGCGCGGAGGGTGTGACGCCCCTGTACGTGGGTCACACTTCCCCGAAGAGCAAAGTCTCGCGTGGTGGTTGCAACGTTGTCCGTTTGTCCAAGCGAGGTAGCCTGCTCGCCCGGGTTGCTGTTCTCGTAATTGGCGATATCTATGACGGGAAGTTCCACCAACGCAGGATTGACGGAGGTCGCGTACTGGTCCGTATAGTTGGGCAGTCCTATATCGCTCGGCGTGTAGGCGTCGAAGCCGGGATAAAAGCAGCAACGAGTTCTGTAATTCGTACCACCAAAGGTCAAATCGAGATTGGTGTGGTCGCTGAGGATGTGATCCCAGCCAATGGACGCGACATCGATCGTGCGCGGGCCCTCCTGCTTGCCCACATCACCGACGGTCAGGTCGTTCTGGGACTTGGTGTAGTTTTGCCGCGTATAGCGGGCGAAGATGGAGTCTTTCCCCGTGATGCGATAGTCCTCACGCGTCCCGTAGCTACGGAAGGTCTGCGGCGTAGTCTGCGTGAAGGTGTAGTTGTTGCCGGTCGGGCTATTCTGGGTTGGGGTCGGCATCAGGCTGTTGTACAGCGTGACCATCGGGTTGCTGAGCAGATAGGAGGACGGAATGATGTTGCCGCAGAAGGGGGCGCGCCGTGGGATTCCGCTCGAGTCCAGCGTCACCGAATATGGGTTATAGACCTGATACTGGCCGAAATACGGAGTCCCTGTCGGACACGCATTGGTGAAGGCCGCCGGGACATTGGTGCTCTGCACGGGAAGATCGGTGAAGTTGCCGCTTCTCTCTTGGACGGTCGGGATACTCGCGGTCTGGGATACGGAACCCGCCTGAACATCGTCGACAACCGAAACAAAGAAGAATAGCTTGTCGCGGCCGTTGAACACGTCCGGGATATAGACAGGTCCGCCGAGCGCCGCATCGCCGTCGTTGGCATGCGTTCCGGGATTGCCATATTCATTTTCGATTGCATAGCACTCCGGGCTGGTACTCGGGCCGTTGACACACCCGTGACTTTGCTGCTGATAACGGTAATTCAAGCCGGAGAAGTGGTTCAGAGCAGCCCAGCGCTGTGGGGTGTAGGTCTCGCGCACCGCGCCGTGCAGCTCGTCGGTGCCAGCCTTGGTGGTCTGGGTTACATAAACGCCCATGGTGTGACCGACGCCAGCATCGTATCCGGTGACGTCGAACTTCATCTCGCCCACTTCGTCCGGCGACAGATTGATTCCGGACTGACGATCGTTGGTCAAGTTAGGCGCGCCGTCGAGGTTAAACTCATTGACGCCGATCTGACCGAAGGTTCCGAAGTCCTGGGTCAGCCCCGTCCAGAGCAGGCCCCCGGTGTCGCCGGTGGAAGCCGCTTGACCGACGGTGCCTTGAACACCTGGCGCGATAATCGCCAGCCAAGTCGGGTTCGAGCCCGAGACTGGAAGTTCTTCGAGCTGTCTGGTCGTCAACACCTGGCCGCTCGAACCGCTTTCCGTATTCAGCAGGCTGGCATCCGCGTTCACAACAACGCTCTCAATGCTTCTACCCGGAACCAGCTGCAGCGGAATGTTCAGGTGGGCGTTGGCCTCCAGCGTAATTCCCGTACGCAGCATGGTTTCGAAGCTGGTGGACGCAACCTGAATCTTGTAGGGGCCGGCGATGAGAGCATCCACTTCAAAGTAGCCGGTGTTATTGGTAACGTTAGTATTCGCAACGTTGGTTGCAGCGTTGGTCACGATCACCTGCGCTCCCACGACCACGGCACCGGTAGAATCGGTCACCGTTCCCGAGAGAACGCCTGCCCCGGTTGCCTGCGCGCGCATCGTCGAGGACTGGGCGAGAAGGCCGACACACAGAATAAGCAGCGGGAGGAGAACGCTCCTCTGAAACCAAACTCGTTCGGGATTCCCTGTCATCAACCGGCCTCGTGAAACCATATTCCCTTTCTCCTTTAAAAATGTACTGATTGGTTTGTCTGTCCCTGATCGCTCTGAACTTTGGCAGGCCAGTGGGGCTCGGCAGAACCTAGAAGAGTCACGGAGGATTGCTCACGAAATTTCTGCCTCACTCCGGCCTCGCCCGCCAGACGGCCGTCAGGTGAGCGCGGGAATCGAGAGGGCACCTCTGGACTGGCCGTTCCGTCGCGTCGTGATCCGGGAGTAATCCGGCGAATCTGGTGATCTTCTCGCATCGTCGAGTGTCTTGCGCCGACCTGCCTCATATCCGACGATCACACTAGGCTTGCGAGACTATGTTTTGGCAACGTTAGTTACTGTCCTTAACGGAGTTGTAACTGCCGAAAATAAACGGCCGAGACTGTGGGCGCGGCCCTAACGGTAGCAACCGGGCCACACTGCGGCATCTCAGGCCGCGAGTCGGTTCTCGTTCCTGATATGCCACAGATCCAGATTCGTTTGTCGGTTTTGGATATTCAGTCGCTTTAGGGCGATTCTGCAGCCGAACCGGGCGTCGAGATACCTCGGAGATCGGCGGCACGAGCTCGGGTCATTCAGAAGCTGGAATTCACTCCGCCTTGTAGCTCGCAAGGTGATGGCACGAGGCCAAATCCACCGTGCTCGGCGACCCCGCCATAGTGTGCAACCGCAGAAGAAGTTCGAAATGCTGCACCGGCTTCTGCGTAGGGAGCCCGCAGAACTGCATGGCGTGAAGTAGATGCTGTTTATCGGTCACAAGCTGTCCGGCTGCTTCCGTGCCTTCACCATCGGCGCCGGCCACCAGGAGCACCTGCCCAGGATGATTCGGGTTCTGGACCAAAGCGAGGATGGCAAACGACTCCCCTGTCGCAAACCCACGAGCGGTCGGTACGTAGGTACTCTGCTCGCCAACAAGGGGATGAACATTTTGAATGATTTCCTGATTGAGCTCTTTGCTGAAGACGAATTTGAAATCCAGCTGACTCTCAAAGAACTGAAACCACGGATTGGAGCGGGGGCCTCCGAGCAGGATCAGATTGTCATCCCGCTCGATATCCGTGATGCGCAGGCTGCGCGCCGAGCGAACATCGATTTGCAAATCCGCCGGAACGAGCCGGGCGATATTCACGGCCAGGGGGGGATCGACCGATGCTGCGTTATCCGCATGCAGATAGAACTGATAGAACTGCTGGAGTTGCGGCGACAGCGAGTTGGGATTCGCAACGTACCGCTGGTTTGCGTAATCCGAGATCGTGATGTCGTTTCCGGTCAGTTCTTGCAGTTGATCGATGTTCGGATCGCTGGTAATGAGCTGAATTGTATGACCCGGCCGAAATATAGTTGACCAGGGCGGGATCGAGGCCATCGTATTCTGCGATCTCCACTGGCGATATGCGAGTGCCCCAAGGCTCACCAGGACAATGGCCGCCATCTGTGGAATCACCCGCCTCCATCGAATTTTCTGCGGCACGACCTGCTTGGGCTCAGCAAGGATCTCCGGGATTGCAATCACAGGGGCGGGACTTGCTTCCTGTGCGGGCACGGATTCGATTTGGTCGTATGCGATTTCAGGAACATACGAACCGGGATGCAAATGAATCCGAAACCGGGAAGCATCGCCATAGCGGCCATAGTGCTGCTGCAGTCTGCGGCGCACGTCGCTAGCGGTCACGCGGACAATGGCATCTCCTCCGGTGTCGTAAGAAGGAGAGCGTTGGAACAGTTCAATCCCGATGGTTCGCTCTTTCAGATGCTCGACCGAACCCTGTAAAGTCTTCTCGACGATGTATCGGAGAAACTGCTGGCTTCGGTGACTTCCCCGAAACGCCGTCCCCTTGGACAGTTCATCCAGGTGATGTCTGAGTGCCTCGATCTGCTTTGGATCTTCTAGTAGTCCGCCGATGTCCGTCGCCCTTGTAGCGTCTTGTATACCCGCGGTCATTTGATGACGGGATTCTATCACTCGGAGATCAGTGCGAGCACTTCGGCCGAGCGAGCGCAGACCTGCGATAAACCCGACTTGCAGGTGTCGCGCACATCAACGGATCCGGACGGTAGCAGCCGCGCGGTATTTAGAGACGATAGAGGTGGTTGGCGCCCACGACGAGCGCGAGGGTAATGGCAGCGATGGCGATCTCGCCGAGGGCGCCGACGATGAAGGGACGCGCGCCTTGTTTGAAGAGGTCGCGCAGGTTGGTGCGTAGGCCGACTCCGGCGAAGGTGAGCAGGAAGGCCCAGCGGCTGAGGTTACCGAGCGCGGTGATCTGGGCAGGGCTGAGGCCGAACGGAATGAGGCCGGCGAGGTGAGGATAGAGTTTGGGGTCGAGGATGCCGAGGCTGGCTAGCAGGGAGATCAGGAGGAAACCCAGAACGAACTTGGGGAACTTGTTCCAGAGGAAGACAGCCTTGTTCTGGAGTTGCCGAGTGGTGGCGCTGCTGGCAAGCCCCTTGCGCGCCCACTGTATGGCGTATCCAAGGACGACAAAACCGATGAGGGCGTTGCGGCAGGTCTTGGCGAGCACCGCGTACTTGCCGGCGGCATCGGAGTAGAGGGCGCCGGCGGCGGTGGCCTCGGCGGTGTTGTCGACCGCGAGGCCGGCCCAGATGCCGTAGGCGTGATCGGACATGTGCAGGGCATGGCCAATGAGCGGGAAGGTGAAGAGCGAGAGGGCGCCGAGGGCGAGAATCGCGGCGATGGCGGTGCTAGTGTCCTCTTCGTCCGCCTCGATGGCGCCTTGAGTGGCGATGATAGCGGAGACACCGCAGACCGAGGAGCCGACGGCGAGCAGGGTGGTCAGTTTGGGGCCGAGGCGGAAGACGCGCCCGAGCCAGGTCATGAAGGCGATGGAGAGGGTGAAGGCAATGGCGACCAGGAGCAGGGAGATACCGCTGAGCTTGAGGATGTCGCCGATCAGGAATCGGGCGCCGAGCAGGATGATGCCGGCCTTGAGCCAGAACTCGTAGGTCGCCACACCGGACCGGAAGATGCGCGGCAAGCCGACGGTGTTGGCGATCAGGATGCCGAAGACGACGGCCCAGAGCACGTACTCGATGTTGGGGAAGGTGATGTGGTGGGCCTTAGTGTAGGTGTTCAGAAAGTGCTCGACGAACTTGCCAGCGTAACCGACGACGAAGAGGAGAGCGATGCCGGGAAGGCGTCCGAGCAGGGTGGAGGATTCGGTGGGACCGGCGCCAGGAGCGTGCGGCGGATAGGACTCGCGGAGATCGGGCAGTGCGGATGTGTGGGGCATAAGACTTCTCCTGTGCTTACCAGCCGATGGTTTTGAGAACGCCGAGTTTGATGAGGAGCGCTAGGGCGAGTGAGAGCAGGACGGCACAGGTGTCGCTGGAGAGGCGGAAGCTGCGGGTGGTGGAGGACATTGGGATGCTCCTAAGTGGTGGATGGAGGATCGGGAGAGCGATGGGATGCGACGCTGGACGGCGGCGGCAAAGTTGTGAGTTGAGAGGGTGCGGTCGGCTGGCGGCGGCTAGGTGGCTAGCGGCAGCAACAGCGCTGGGACATGGGGTGCAACGCGGCGCATTGGCGGGAGACCATCATGTGCGGTTCAGTGTACACGAATGGGAACTTGCGTCTCCGCATGGTTGCTCGGGGAAAGCATACTGAGACGCCGAGATGCGGGAAGGGAGCGCCGCGGGTAAAGGCTGGGCACATGATATCGAGATACTCGCAAAAGCAGCGGTGCTCGCTGAGTCTGGCAGGTGGAAGCTCCTTCTTAGCGAAATGCGTTTTCGATAGCAGACGCTGATGTGGCGCATCAAGCTGAGTTGACATGGAAAAGACATCCGTCATATGCTCCTCGCATAGGCACACAATGATCCTTCTTGATCGACAACACGCGACGGCTTCGTTTCGCCTCCTGCCAGATGCTCCCCGCACTGGTTGTTGTTCCTGTTGCCTGTAACTCCTGATCTTCCCTCCAAAACCTAACTTCGAATGATTGCTGTCTCTGCACGTGTGTGCTCCCGCGTTGAGACAAGCGTGTCTTCGCCTTATTGCACTAGGGGGCCTTGTGTCTTTGCGCAAGTTGTTGCTTCTCTCGTCTGCCTTCTTCCTCTCCACTCTCTCATCGCTCGCTCAGGTCGATACCGGAGCCATTGTCGGCATCGTTGCCGATAGCCAGCAGCAGAGCATCGCCGGCGCCACCATCATTATTCGCCAGGAAGCAACCGGCATCGAGCGCACCAGCCAATCCGGCGGCGACGGCAGCTTCACTTTCTCGCCGCTCTCCATCGGCACCTACTCCCTCACCGTGCAGCGCGAAGGCTTCGAACGCTACGTGCAAACCGGGCTCTCCATCACAGCGCAGTCCACTCTGCGCGAAGACGTCGTTCTGCATGTCGGCTCGATCAGCCAGATCGTCGAGGTCGCAGCGGCTCCTCCGTTCCTGGAATCGCAGAACGCCTCGCTGCAGCAGGTGCTCAGCGCGCACAGCATCACTGATCTTCCCTTGAACGGACGCAATGTCGCCTTCCTCGCGCAGACCGCCCCGGGCGTTACGATTGCGCAGGCTGACTCCCGCGGCCTAGCCGCCAGCGGCTCCTTCAGCGCCAACGGCGCGCGCCGCGGACAGAACGACTACCTGCTCGATGGCATCGACAACAACGCCGCAATCATGGACTACGTCAACCAGACTCAGTATGTCGTCCTTCCGCCGCCCGACGCTCTCCAGGAATTCGTCGTCCAGACCACCAATTACTCCGCCGAGTTCGGCCACGCTGCCGGCGCAGTCCTCAACGTATCCACCCGATCAGGCGGCGACGCCTTCCACGGCGATGCTTGGGAGTTCCTGCGCAACTCCGCGTTCGACGCCCGCAACTACTTCGCCACCGCGCCCACCAAACCCGCCTTTCGCCAGAACCAGTTCGGCTTCGCCCTCAGTGGTCCGGTAATCGTCCCCAAGCTCTACAACGGCCGCGGCAAGACCTTCTTCTTCTTCGACTATCAGGGCGTGCGCATGGCCCAGGATGCCAGTAAGGTCTCCACCGTTCCCACAGCCGCTGAAAGCGCCTCCAGCTTCACCAACTTCGCCGACCTCATCGCCTTGCAGAGCGGAACCGAGACCGATGCACTCGGCCGCGTCTTCCCCGTCGGCACTATCTTCGACCCAGCAACCACCCGCGCCATAACCGCAGGCACGCTCGATCCAGCCACGGGCCTCATTGCTCGGAGCACAAGCTATGTGCGCGATCCCTTCTACGCCGGCGTTCTCGGCAACCAGACGAGCTTCCTTACCGAGCAGCAGAAAGCCCTACTTAACCAGATTCCCGCAACGCGCCTAAACGCCGGCGCAATTGCCTTGCTCAATCTCTTCCCGTCGCCCACCGCAGGCCGCATCATCAACAACTACACTTCCTTCCCCACCCAAACCAATAACAGCGAGGGCATCGACCTGCGCCTCGATCAACACTTCGGGGATCGTGATTCAGCCTTCGCGCGCTACAGCTACCTCGACACCGACCAACTCAACCCCGGGCCCTTCCAGGGCATCGCAGATGGCCAGTCCAGCCGTCCCGGCAACGGTGCCACGCAAGCCCAGAATGTCGCCGTCAGCGAAACCCATATCTTCAACGCCCAACTCGTGAATGAAGCCCGGGTCGGCTACAGCCGCGTGGTCGACATCCGCCGTCAGCTCTTCGCCGACCAGATGGGAATCCCCGCACAATACGGCATCGGCGGCATTCCGCAGTACCCAGGAAACGGCGGCCTGCCCACGCTCGCGTTTGGCTCGTTGAACAATCTCGGCCAGCCCGGCTCGCTACCCAGCAACAAGGCCAGCGACATCACCCAGGCCTCCGACAACGTCACCATCTCGCATGGCCGTCATGTGCTGCGCACCGGGGCGCTGTTTGAAAACATCTACTATCCCACCTCAACGCCCTCGGCTGCGCGCGGCTCCTTCACCTACAACGGCATCTACACCTCCGTTATCAACCAGACCGACGACTCCACCGACCGCGCTCAGTTCCTCCTGAACCCAATCGCAAGCTCCATCAGCGGCGGCGTCAACGACGTGGGCGGAGCGAACTCCCTCAGTGCTTCCAGCTTCCCGCCCATCAGCGATCTGCATCGCTCGTACCTCGGGGCCTTCGTGCAGGACGACTGGCGTGTCACCCCTGCGCTGACCATCAACCTCGGTCTGCGCTGGGAGTACTACGGCGTTCCCGCCGAGAGCAATAGCCGTCAGGCCAATTTCATCCCTGGCCCCAGCAATCCTGCGGTTGGCGCACAGTTCCTCATTCCGGATTCGCAGGTCTCCGCGGTCCCGCAGGCCTTTCTCGCCCTTCTGGCCAAGGACAACATCGCCTTCGTGCCAACCTCCAACCCCGGTCTCGGTGTCGCGCAGAAGGAAAACTTCGCGCCTCGCTTCGGTGCCGCCTACCAGATCAATCCGCACACCGTGGTCCATGCTGGCTTCGGCTTGTTCTACGGCGGCTATGAGAACTACGGCTTGAGTTCGATGCCCGCCGCGAACTTCCCCTTCAACATCGCCACCAGCTACACTGACGCGAACGCCGCAACTCCTTTGACGCCGAACAACTCCATCGGCACGCTCGCCAATGGCTTGACGAACGTTCCTCTCAGCGCCGCGAACGCCAACCTATCGAGCATCACTCTCCTTGGCCGGCAATATAACTGGAAGAGCGCCTACAGCGAGAGCTACAACCTGCAGGTCCAGTATCAACTCACCGCCACGACCGATGTGAGTCTCGCCTACGCCGGATCCGTCTCGCGGCATCTGCAGACCAGCATCGGCACCAACACTTTGGATGTCATTCTTCCCCCCTCGGCCAACGCTCAAAGCAACAGCTTCTTTCCTGACTTTGCGCGGGGTGGAACCTTCGTCACTCCCTCAGCCTCCACCAACTACAACGGCCTGCAACTGGACGTAACGCATCGCGCGCACTTCCTCACTCTCGACGCCAACTACACCTTTTCGAGGTGCCTCGGCGACGCGCGTGACATCCTCGACAACGACATCGGCAGCTATCGCGCTCCGTATGTCCCGGGCGTCGGCATCGGCGCCGACTACGGCCTCTGCGACATCGATGTGCCCAACATCTTCCACGCCAGCGGGACCTACGCCCTGCCCTTCGGCCCGGGCCAGGCACTGCTCGCCCAAGGCCCCGCGTCCCACGTCGTCGGCGGATGGTCGCTGCAGAGCATCGCAACCGCTCAGGATGGTCAACCCTTCACTGTTCCCTGCTCCACGACGACCGCTGCCGGACTGGGTTGCAACGCTCTCAGGGTTGCGGGCCAGAACCCCTACGCCGGCCCACACAACGCCTCGCAGTTTCTCAATCCTGCGGCCTTCGCCAATCCTTCCGCAACAGCCACGGGCATCGCCGCGCTGGGCGGCTTGCCTACGCAGGTCAGCGGCCCAGCCTATCGGAAGCTCGATGTCTCACTCTTCCGCCAGATCCCTCTCGTCGAAGGAACCCGCCTGGAGCTCCGTGCCGAGGCCTTCGACATCACCAACACGCCGAACTTCTCCAACCCAGCTAGCCTGAACTTTACAACCCCATCGACCTTCGCCACGATAACCAGCACCCGCGACACCTTATCAAGACAACTGCAGTTCGCTGCAAAACTTTACTGGTAGGAGTTAAAAATTGTCAGATCCCTCAGAACACCTGGACAGCCGTAGATCGTTCCTCAAGGGCTCCGTAGCAGCCGCAGTGGCTGCCGCGGTCTCCGCCAACGCGAAAGCCCAGCATAAGGCCAACCCCGGCAAGCCGGTCACCCCGCCCAACATCATCCTTTATCTCGCCGACCAGTTCCGCTGGGACTTCGTTGGAGCTAACGGCCGCAACAGCTCTACCCGCACCCCCAACATCGACGCCCTCGCTGCTAGTGGCAAGAATTTCACCCAGACTGTAACAAATCAGCCCGTGTGCGCTCCCGCTCGTTCCGTGCTCTTCACCAGCCGGTACGCCACCGAGACCGGCGTCTGGCACAACGGCCTCGAACTCAGCAAGTCACTCCCCACGCTCGCCGGAGAACTGCGCAAGGCTGGCTACACTGCCAACCTCATCGGCAAGTGGCATCTCGCCCTTGAAAAGCCAGCCGACGGCGGCAGCCCTGGCCCCGTGAAAGCCGAAGACCGCGGCGGCTTCCTCGATCTATGGGAAGGCGCCAACGCAATCGAAAACGTCTCACACCCCTACGAAGGCACCATCTGGGACCGCGACAACCAGCCAATCACCTACAAGGACGAGTACCGCGTCGATTTCCTCACCGACCGCGCGGAGCGCTTCCTCCGCCAGAAGCAGGACAAGCCGTTCTTCCTCTTCATCTCGCAGCTCGAGCCGCATCAGCAGAACGATATGGGCCAGCCCATCGCTCCCAAGGGAGCGGCTGCGCGCTTCATCAATTCCTACGTTCCCGAAGATCTACGCGCTCAGCCTGGGTTTTATCAGTCGCAGCTGCCCGACTACTACGGCTGCATCGAGGCCATCGACAACTCCGTCGGTCGCGTTCGCAAAATCCTCGAAGAGGAGCATCTCGTCGACAACACCATCTTCGTCTTCATCAGCGATCACGGTTGCCACTTCGGCACGCGCAATCAGGAGTACAAGCGCAGCACCCATAACAGCTCCATCCGCGTTCCGCTCATCATCAACGGCCCCGGCTTCCGCGGCAACCAGCAGATTCCCGAACTCGTCGGTCTCATCGACATCGCACCTACGCTGCTCGAAGCCGCCGGCGTCCCTGTGCCCCCCACCTGGAAAGGCCACAGCCTCAGGCCTTTGCTCGACGGTCCTGAAGCCCGCCAGAACTGGCCGAACCAGCAGCTCATCCAGATCAGCGAATCGATGACGGGCCGCGCCCTGCGCACTCCCGACTGGACCTACTGCATCGCCGACGTCTCCGGGGCAAAAACCTCCGCCGCCAAGACCTACACCGAGTATCAAATTTATGATCAACGTGCGGACCCCAGCGAGTTGGTCAACCTCGCCGGCCGGAAGGAGTATCGCGTCAAGGCAGCCGAACTGCGCGAACAACTGAAGAAGTTGATGATCACAGCCGGAGAACCCGAGCCCGAAATCATCCCCGCTCCGCTCTATCCTTAGTCAGTGCCTCTCATGCAGAATAACCCTCAAAATCCCGTATCGGGCGAGCACAGCAGCGACGAAGCCAAGCCGCGTTCCTGCTGTGCTCCTCGTTTTGACCGCGCATCAGCAGCCCCGCACGTTCTAGCCGCGATCACTCCCGTTCCACTCGCATCGAGCACCACAGCGGACTCCAGGCGTCCTGTCATCTCGGTACCCGCCGCCACCTTCCTCATGGGAACCGACTATGCCCACGGCTTTCCCGCCGATGGTGAAGGCCCCGTCCGTCCGGTCACACTCTCCTCCTTCGACATCGACACCTACCCCGTCACCAACGCCGACTTCGCCGCCTTCATCGCCGCCACCAACTACCGTACCGAAGCTGAAGTCTTCGGCTGGTCCTTCGTCTTCTGGTCGCACATTCCACCAGAACGCTTCGAGTCCGTCGTCGAAGACACCGCCGCGCATACGCCCTGGTGGTGCAAGGTGCCGGGCGCAATCTGGAACCAGCCCGAGGGCCCCGGCTCCAGCGTTGACTCCCGCCTGAACCATCCCGTCGTCCACGTCTCCTGGAACGACGCCGCAGCCTACGCTGCGTGGGTAGGCAAGCAACTCCCCACCGAAGCGCAATGGGAGTATGCCGCACGCGGCGGCCTCGAACAAAAACTCTATCCCTGGGGCGACGACCTCACCCCCAACGACGAACATCGCTGCAACATCTGGCAGGGCCAGTTCCCTATCGACGACCTCGCCGCGGACGGCTTTGCCGGAAGCTGCTCGGTGGACGCCTTCCCGCCCAACGCCTACGGCCTCTACTCCGTCACCGGCAACGTGTGGGAGTGGTGCGCCGACTGGTTTCACACCGCCTTCAGCGACTCTCCCATCTTGCACGATCCAACCGGCCCAACCGACGGTTCATCAAAGGTGATGAAGGGTGGTTCGTTCCTTTGCCACGCGTCCTACTGCAATCGCTACCGCGTCGCCGCCCGAACCTCCAACACCCCCGACAGCTCCGCCTCTAACATCGGCTTCCGCTGCGTCAGGAACCGCTCTGACCGGTAGCGGCAATCAAGCGAGTTGCTTCACATTCTTACTCTCGAAGTGTCGAGTGCTCACACGGCCAGTTCCTCCCGTCTTGCCGCGATCTCGTCAAGCGGGAGAGCAAGCCAGCCCGTCACAAGGACGGGCTCCTCAGCGTTTAGCGATCAAAAGGGAAGCTCTAAGCCAAAAAGCCGCAGAGTTGCCTTTTTTTTGATATCGGAAGGGAAAGTACATAAGATGACGTAGGCTATTTTTCGCACATTTAATTTGAGCTTTGCCGTTGGGGGTTGGTACAAGCAGGAGGAGTGAGGCCTCTGGGAGACTTGTGATGGAGCCAACGATGGACGCAGTCGCTGGAAGCGAGACGAAGTCATTGGGATCGGTGGTCCAGATCGATGACGGGAAGATCCGAGCGCATCTGGACGAGATGGTGCGATCGACGGTGGAAGAGACGCTGAACGCACTGTTGGATGCGGAGGCGGATTTTCTGTGCGGAGCCCGCAAGTACGAGCGGACGGAAGGGCGTAAGGATACGCGGGCGGGCAGCTAGGATCGGCAGTTACACACCAAGGCTGGGGAGGTGACGCTGGAGGTGCCGAAGCTGCGCAGTCTGCCGTTTGAGACGGCGATCATCGAGCGGTATCGCCGCCGCGAGACCTCGGTCGAAGAGGCTCTGGTGGAGATGTATCTGGCCGGAGTGAGCGTGCGCCGGGTAGAAGACATCACGCAGGCGCTGTGGGGCACGCGGGTGTCGGCCTCGACGGTGAGCGATCTGAACCAGAGGATCTACCAACAGATCGAGCAGTGGCGCCAACAGCCCTTAGTCGGAGATTTTCCGTATGTCTTTCTGGATGGGATATGGCTGAAGCGGAGCTGGGGCGGCGAGGTGAAGAACATCTCGGCGCTGGTCGCGATCGGCGTCTCGCAGAGCGGCTACCGGCAGATCCTGGCGGTCAGCGAAGGCGCGAAGGAAGACAAGGCGAGTTGGATGGAGTTCCTGCGCGGCTTGAAGGAGCGTGGCCTGAAGGGGGTGCAGCTGTTCGTCTCGGATAAGTGTCTTGGACTCGTTGAGAACCTGGCTGACTTCTATCCCGAGGCCAAGTGGCAGCGTTGCGTGGTCCATTTTTATCGCAACGTGTGGACGGCCGTACCCACCGGCAAGGTGAAGGAGGTGGCGGCGATGCTGAAGGCCATCCATGCTCAGGAGGACGCCGCAGCAGCGGAAGAGAAGGCGCGCCTTGTAGTGGAGAAGCTCCGTGCGATGAAGCTCGCCAAGGCCGCCGAGATCGTCGCTAACGGAATCGAGGAGACGCTCAGTTACTACCAGCTACCCTCAGAACACCGGCGCTGTCTCAGAACCAACAACCCCTTAGAGCGCCTGACGCGAGAGATCCGACGACGAACGCGCGTGGTAGGCGCCTTCCCCGACGGCAACTCGGCTCTGATGCTGGTTGCTGCACGGCTCAGGCATGCGGCCTCGACCCGATGGGGAACCAAACGCTATCTCCAGATGAACCGGCTGGCAGAAGTCATCGCCATCGCCTGACCCTTTTGCTCTGGCCCCCCGCGGGGGACCAGAGCAAAACAACAACAACCCAACAACCTTCCAAGGGCAGGGCTCAAACGGAAAGATCGCGGTAGAGACACAAGTTACCCTGTGCCCCCCGCACAGATCCGAGCGGGCCTCTCTCAGGCACTCGGCTCCCACCTTGGGTGTTTGACGGCGAAGCGATCGCTTGGCCAAGGGTGAAGGATGCGCGGCTGAGGGAGAAAGGCCTGCGCTAGCCTGGCCATGCGCTCCCATGTAGTTCGGTCTTTCTGGCTGCGTCGCCGAAGCGAACGTCGCCACAGATCCGTTACATGGTGATGGAACGCGGTCAGTGCATGACTGTTCGTAGGCACTGCGTGGTACGCGAAGAAGCCGCCCACGACCTGCCGCAGCCATTTCCCTTGTTCGGGGATGGGCTGATGCCTACGCTTCCGCAGCTCCTCCTTCACGTCCTTGAGCTTCGCCTGGATGCGGTCACTTCGAGACTTCCGATGGAGCAGGAACTTCCCTTGTCTCGACTTGCCACAGATGAAGGTGAACCCCAAGAAGTTGAAGGTCTCCGGTTTACCAAGACCTCGCTCGATGCGTTGGGCCGCGGCATAGCGGCCGAACGTGATCAGGCGGGTCTTATCCGGATGCAGCGCTAGCGAAAACTCCCTCAGCCGTTCGCGCATCGCATTTAGAAAACGTCGGGCGTCGTCCTCGTGTTGAAATCCGAGCACGATGTCGTCGGCATATCGCACGAAGATCATGTCTCCCTTGGCTTCGCGCCGTCGCCAGCGCTCCGCCCAGAGATCGAAGGCGTAGTGCAGATAAACGTTGGCCAAGAGCGGCGAGATCACCGAGCCCTGCCCCGTTCCCGTCTCACTTACCTTGACCTCTCCGTCTTCCAGAACGCCCGCCTTGAGCCATTTTCGGATCAGGCGGAGGATGCGCGGGTCTTTAATCCGATGCTCCAGGAATCGGACGAGCCATTTCTGGTCGACCGAATCAAAGAAGCTCTGGATGTCCGCATCCAAGATGTAGTTCACCTTCCTGCCCGTGATCCCGACCACCAGTGCGTCCAGCGCATCGTGTTGACCGCGCCCAGGTCGGAAGCCATACGAGACACCCAGAAAGTCCGCCTCGTAGACTGCGTTCAGCACCGCCGCTACAGCCCGCTGAACGATCTTGTCTTCCAGCGCTGCTATGGCCAGCGGCCGCTGACGACCGTCCGCTTTTGGAATATACCGTCGACGCGATGGCAGCGCCCGATAGGTTCCGCGATGGATACGGTCATGCAGACCTGCGAGATTACATTCGAGGTCTCCCGCGTAGTCGCTCCATGTCATCCCATCCACCCCCGGGGCGGCTTTCCGCTTGATCGCGGAGAAGGCCAGCCGCAGGAGATCGATGTTGACGTGGTGCAGCAGCGAGGTGAACTGCTCCTTCTTTCTTGTCCTTGCCACTTGCCGTATGCGTTCCAGCGCATGGGACACGCTAACCCGGTCCTGTGCCCGGCACGTGCTTCGCTGATCCGCATTTCCCTTGGTCCCCGCCCTTGGCTCCACCCGCTCCGCGGCCGGTTGCCCGGCCTTGTTCGCGGGCTTCTTCGCTACTATGGCGGAGTCTGACTTCCCACGTCCGTGCATCATCGGTTACGGCTCCTCGCCTTCACGACGCGGACCACCAAAGTCTTCCTGATGGTCAAACATGGGATCTCCCGGTTCCCGTGCAAAGAGCTTCCCCACATGCCAGGTTCTACGACCACGCCGGGTCGTCGGAGTACTCGCGATATCGCACTCCAACGTCTTGCCTTCCGCCTTCGCAACAGCGTCGGCACCCGGAACTGGAATCTTTACGCGGCTCAATGGCTGGCCTGTGGACTCCCCTGCCGACGCTTCGCCGTCACTCTCGCGAGTGACGACGCACGGCTTGGGGCCGATGCGGTTCGCTACACCTTCATCGTGTCGGACTTGCACCAACTACTCCTTGCCGGTCTCCCGGCGCACTGCGAAA
>FSXA01000830.1_pt1 | contig 20741 bp, 15 predicted proteins | sample 1638081 | NCBI WGS metagenome assembly FSXA01 (sample SAMEA3914788, study PRJEB12502) | metagenome | biome: forest; material: soil | place: Canada | collected 2011-07-03 | depth 0.1 m
ATCCACCGCAATCCAGTCGAAGAAGAGCTAGTAACGAACCCCGAAGACTGGCCCTGGAGCAGCTACCGTCACTGGCTAACCGGCGAGCGAGGCCGCGTTGAAATCGAATCGCACTGGACATGGGCTGCACGCGAAAAATCCGGTGTTCCCCACTCATCACGATAAAACCGTGATGAATGGGCCACCAGAAACCAATTCCACGCCACGCTCAAGCCGTCCGAATCACCCCACCAGGGTACCTACCAAAGACTTTACCCCCAAAAGTACCCGGGGGTAGGGGTCCACCCTCACTCAGCCGGCTCTTCCGGCTCAGCGCGGTACAACCGCTCTTCATCGGCATCGTACTCGAAGAGCTGCGCATACCGCCCCCAGTCCACCAGCGTCTCAAACTGCCTCTCCGCCTCAGCGTCGGAGAAGTGTTCATCCAAAATGTCGAGCAGAAATTCCTTTCGGATCCGCCCGTCGCGCTTCTGCTCCAGCATGCCCACCATTGCCGCCGCGATCGGCACCTTCTGCAACAACTGTTCCCGAAAAATCTTGTGACTTCGATGCACCCCCGCTATCGCAAACTCCTTACCGGCATCGCTCATCACAACGTCCCCATGATCGATGCTCGCAAACCCCAACATCGCGGCAGCATCCACCGCCGGCAGCAGATCATCGATCTCCAGCCGCAACTCACCCGCCAGCTTCGGCAAATCCTCCCTGCCCCCGCGGTCATTGATGATCTCCAGCAATCCACTGATCCCCCCGGCGCGAGTATGCGGCAGCATCGGAAAACGGTTTGATGAAGGACTCGCAGGCAAGTCTCCCACCGGCGCCTGCGGATTCGTCATGACCCTGTAAATATGGTCGATCAGCGAGCGGAAACGCAGCGTATTTTTGTCTCGCGGCCGTTGCATCTCCACGCGAACTTCCCCGCGAATCAACCCCGGATTCGTTCCCAGCACAACGATGCGATCCGCCAGCAGAATCGCCTCTTCAATGTTGTGCGTCACCACGAGAATGCTCTTCGAAGGAAACGATCCCTTCTCCCACAGATCGCCAATTTCACCGCGCAGATTCTCCGCCGTCAGCACATCGAGCGCGCTGAAAGGCTCGTCCATCATCAGCACATCCGGCTTCATCACAAACGCACGCGCAAACCCTACACGCTGCCGCATCCCACCGGAAAGCTCTTTCGGATAAGCCCTCTCAAAACCCTCCAGACCCACCATCCCAAGCGCATGCAACGCTTCCTTCTCCGACTCCTCCTTCGGCACTCCTCGCGCCGCCAGCCCAAGCTCTGCGTTCTCCTGCACCGTAAGCCACGGCAGCAGCGCAAAGCTCTGGAACACCATCGCCACATCGGGGTTCGGCCCCTTCAGCGGCATCCCCTTGCGCAGCACATTGCCCTCCGACGCTTCAATCAACCCCGCCAGGATCCGCAACAGCGTGCTCTTGCCCGAGCCGCTGCGCCCCAGCAGCGCTACCACTTCTCCCGGCGCAATCGTCAGCGACACATCCTCCAGCACCGTCTGCTCGCCGCCCCCAGGCAGCGGAAACGTCTTCGACACATGTTCCACACTCAAAAGATTCACAGCAGCTTCCATTCCCTACTCCAATCAACTCAACTGATATCGTCTCTGTGCCAGGTCATACAACGGTCTCCATACCAACCGATTCGCAGCCACGACGAACACACTCATCAACCCCACGCCCAGCACGATACGCGGCCAATCACCAGACGTCGTCGCCTCGGCAATGTACGCACCAAGTCCCTTGGCTTTCAGCGTCGTATTTCCCCACGACACAAGCTCAGACACAATGCTCGCATTCCATGCCCCGCCCGAAGCCGTAATCGCACCCGTCACCCACGTCCCAAAAATCGCCGGCCCAATCAAAAACTTCCACTTGCGAAACCCACGCAAACCCAGGCTCGCAGCCATCTCGCGCAAGTCATTCGGAATAGCCTGCGCGCCACCAATCACATTGAACAGGAGATACCACTGTGCGCCAAGCGCCATCAGCAGCATGCTTCCCCAGTTCAAACTCACACCCAGCTTGATGAACCACAACGTCGCAAATGGAAAAAGAAAGTTCGCGGGAAACGAAGCGAAAATCTGCACCACCGGCTGCGACAACCGCGCCAGCTTCGGGTTCATCCCGATAGCAACGCCAATAGGCGTCCACACAACCGTACTGAAGATCAGCAGCGCCGCAACGCGCGCGCTCGTCGCCAACCCCAGCAAAGCCGCATGGCCTACCTCCCGCAATCCCACACCCGACAGTACAAAGCGAACCGCCGCCACTACCAGACCCACCGTCACCAAGCCGGCAAGCATGTTGAACACAACATCACCGGCCTTCGACGGCTGCTTCGGCTCTGCCTGCACAGCAACGCGCGTCAACGCCGACAGTCGCTTATCCACCGCCTGCAGCAGTGGTCCCGCAATCCTTCGAAAGTGTTGCGGCAACGAAGCCGCCCGCCAAAGATCGACAACCCAGAAACGCCGTTCCTCTCCCGCACTGAGCTCCAGCTTGTACCGGTCCGCGATAACCACCAGCGGCTTCCAGAAGAATTGGTCGATCAGCAGCACCAGCGTGACCATCGTCCCAATCGCCCACCAGATCGCATGCATGTCTTTCGCCGCGATCGCCGTAGCCACATACGACCCCAGCCCCGGCAACGTGTACTGCCGGTTCAACACGCTGATCGATTCGCTGGCAGCCAGAAAAAACCATCCGCCGCCGAAGCTCATCATCCCGTTCCATACAAGCCCCATCACTGACGCAGGCAGCTCCAGCCGCGTAAACCGCTCCCACCGCGACAACTGGTACAGCGTCGTCATCTCGTCCAGTTCCGCTGGGATCGTCCGCAGCGACTGATAGAACGAAAACGTCATGTTCCACGCCTGCCCCGTAAAGATCGCAAAGATCGACGCAGCCTCCAACCCCAGCAGGCTGCCCCGGAACAGCGCAATAAAAAGCGTCACCGTAACGGACAGAAACCCAAGCACCGGCACCGACTGAAGGATGTCGAGCAGCGGCACCAGAATCCGCTCCGCCCGCCTGCTTCGAGCCGCCGCATATCCATACGCAAACGTAAAGAGCGTCGAAAGCGCGAGCCCGATAAACATCCGCAGCGTCGAACGGGCAGCATAGTTCGGCAAATTGCGAGGGTCCAGGTTGATCGTCGGAATAACGTCCGGCGGACTGAACCGCACCAGCGATTCGGCCCCGACTCTCGCCGCTACATACAGCAGCGCAAGCGTCCCCAGGCCCACGGCAACATCGGCCAATCTTAACGAGCTCGCACCCTGTAGGCCTGCCTTCCTGAAAAAATTCAACTGCGGTGCGCGCATTATTTTCATCGATCCAGTCCCGCGCCCATGCGCTCAGCCCCATCATTTCTGCACATTGTCGCAGGATAACAAACGCTCTTTAACCGTTATCGCATCAACATCCCTCAAAGCGGCATAAGAATTTCGTAAAATCCCTCCACGCCGTGCGCCCACCCGTACGCGCATGCTGCTCACGACGCTCCCATCTTCGCCGCAAACTCACCGTCCTCATCCGCTGCAAGCACGTGCACATACATCGGAGCTGCAGAACAAGCGATCGCGACGGAGTTGGGGGGCGGCGAATTATAAGTATGGCCCGCCAGAAGCTTCAACACCCTCTGAAGGCCGACTCATCGATCTGCCAACCCATTGACCCACAAACTGTTGACAAATCCAGACAAATTAATTTGACACATTACCGAATCACTCCTAAAATTCCGGCTTACCTGAGGATCAGTCAGATCCCTGCTGAAAACTTCCCCCTGTACGACAACCTATTCCCCGGTCTCGCCTGTTACGTCGGGCGTATCTGATGTTTCACCTGCGAAGGGAGTCGCACCCATGCCAAACACACCTGGATCTTCAAACTCTTTCTCTGGCTTTCAATCGAAAGTCCCCTACCCGCTTGTCACGACCAATCTTTCCGGCGTCTTTGCCTCGCCTGCTCCGGCACAAGCCACCACAACCACGACCCCCGATCAAGCGCTCATGTCGGAGCTCTCCACACGAAAATGGCTTCCGGAAGACACGCTCATTCCTCAATCCGTACCGCAGATTGGGGTAACCCATCGCCTGCGCGGAGCCAAGAAGCAATCCGACGGCACTTACACCAGCAACAACTGGGGCGGCGGTGTTCTTCCCGGTTCCTGGGCTTCCGCCCTCGGCAGCTGGACCGTCCCCACCGTGTCCAAGCCGACCGAAGCGCAAGGCACCGAAGGCGGCTGGAACTCATCCTCCTGGATCGGCATCGACGGCGCCTATGGTTCCGACGACGTCCTACAGGCTGGCGTGCAGCAGCGTGTCGACAGCAGCGGAAACGCGTCCTATGTCGCCTGGTATGAGTGGTATTGCGGCGTCCAGAAACAAACCCTTGCCGACACCAGTCCCATGAGTCCGGCGCTCGCATCCCTCAATGGCCGCATCTACATCGCCTGGAAGGGCGACGGCAACAATAACCTCAACCTCATGTACTCCAGCGACAACGGCCAGACCTTCGGCAATAAGTACACCTCCGGAGAAACCAGCGCCGAGGCCCCTGCCCTCGTCGTTCACAACAACAATCTCTACATCGGCTGGAAAGGCAACGGAAACGACAACCTCAACGTGGCTATGGTTCAGTTTTCCGGCAACAACATCACCGGTTTCGTGAACAAAAATACTCTCGGCGACACCAGTCAGTTGAGTCCGTCGCTTGCCTCCCTCAACGGCAACCTGTACATCGCCTGGAAGGGTGACGGCAACGATAACCTCAACATCATGTACTCCGCCAACAACGGCCAGAGCTTTGGCAACAAGTACGTTTCTGGCGAAACCAGCACCCAGGCCCCTGTGCTGGTCGTTCATAACAACAACCTTTACATCGGCTGGAAGGGCGACGGGAACGACAACCTCAACGTGGCTATGGTTCAGCGATCCGGAGCCAACATCACTGGTTTCGTGAATAAAGCCACCCTCGGCGACACCAGTCCGATGAGTCCGTGCATGGCTTCGCTCAATGGCAACCTCTACATCTGCTGGAAGGGCGATGGCAACGACAACCTCAACATCATGTACTCCACCAACAACGGCCAGAGCTTCGGCAACAAATACACCTCCGGCGAAACCAGCCCGCAAGCCCCTGCACTGGCTGTCTACAACGGCAACCTGTTCATCGGCTGGAAGGGCGATGGCAACGACAACCTCAACGTCTCGCTGGTTGGAATGACGGCAGGCGTGATTAATGGGTTCAGCACCCCAGGCTATGTCTGGCAAACCAACATCACCAACTTTCCCGTCAACCCGGGAGACACGGTGCTCTGTACCGTTCAGTATCTGAACAATAAAACAGCCGGCACACTGGCGTTTGCAAACCAGAACACCGGCAAGCATTTCTCCATCACACTGGTACCGCCCCCTGGAGCATCCTTCAGCGGCAACTGCGCCGAATGGATCATGGAAGCTCCTGATGGCGGCTATCCAATCGCTGCACTGCCGAAGTTCACCCCGGTCAAGTTCATCAACTCCTCCTGCAAGAGCGGAGCGGGCGTGGCCGGAAACCCAAAAAGCGGCGACACCTGGAACGTCGTCTACAACCAGAAGACCTTCACAGCCGTGGCCCTCGCCTCGGACGCTGTGACCGTCAGCTTCCAGGGTTAACCCCTTCGGCCCCTTTCATCCGCGCCTGTCGCTCATGAAAGGGGCCCTTGGTTTGCCTCTGCTGTTGCTTCTGTGTTTTTGTTGTCATCCTCGAAGAGGATCTGCGTCTCCTGTTGCTTCTGCCTTTTGTTGTCATCCTCGAAGAGGATCTGCGTCTGCCTTTGCAGTTGTCTCTGAGATAGGTCCGGACTTCAGTCCGGACATCTAGAGGACGGCAAAGAACCGGGCTTCAGCCCCTGGGATACGCTCTCCTTCTTGGCCGTACACCCCTTCAGGGAAATCGCCCGAACCACCCACCCACCACTCCCCTCACGCACAAACCTGCTCCCAACGCCCCCGGGAACATGAGAAAATTCTTGCATGAGCGATTTCCTTCCCAAACCCAGCGGCGTAAAAATCGGCGGCTTGAGCCCCAAAGCCCAGAAGCTGCAGGCGCTGCGCGAAAAAGCCGCGGCCGCAAACAACAAGAACGGCGCACAGCCTCTCCACGCATCGAACGCATCGCAAGCCAAACCAAAGAGTTCCTTTGCCGGCAAGAAACCAAACTTTCAACGCAAAGCCGTCTAGACCGGCGCAACCCTGCATTGCGGGTGGCCCATCCTAAGCCCCATGGACATATCAATTCTGCTGCCCGCAGTCTTTTTTCTCTTCTCGGCTCCCGCGCAAATCGGCGCGCCTGTGCCCCACTCGCCGCTGCGCAACACGTTCCTCGTCTCCGCTGAAACCGTCATCGACTACGCCAACGCAGTCAACGTCGAAGCCTCCCCCAACCAGTTCGATCCCGAGATGCTCCAGCTCAAGCAGTCCCAGGCCACCCTCAAAAACATGGCCGCCGAAGAAGGCGAGCAGGAAATCATCGCAGAGTCCGACAACATCATCTTCGCCATCTCTGCCTGCCACATCCAGGCCCGCGCCGGCTCCAAAACCGATACCTGCAAAGCCCAGGTCGCCGCCTCCATCGCCAACGTAATGCGCCTGCTCAACCACCACAAATCCGGCGACTCCTGGGTCAACGGCCCGCCCGCCTAAGCCATTCAGAAGCTATACCGCGCCCCCGCTTCCACCCGCCGCCCATTATCCGCCGCATACGGCACCCCAAACAGCGGAGACCCAAGCACCCCACCCACCTGCGTCACATTCAAATGGTTCAGCACATTCGACGACCTCACATTCACCGTCAACGTCTGCTGATGTTCCGCCTTCGCATTCCGCGTCATCACAAACGCATGTTGCACATTCATGTCTAAATAAACCGTCCACGGCATCACACCCGCATTCCGCGGAAACACCCCTGTCCCACCCGACGCCACCAGCCATCCATACCGCGTGCTCACCGCCCCCGGCGTCGCCGCCGTCGCATACTGCGGACGGTCATTGAAATTCCCGTCTCCGTTGTTATCGAAGCCCGTCGTGATGTTGTACCGCTGCCCTTGTCCGCCATTGAAGTTCGCACTCACCTGTATCTTCTCCGGCAGCGTCACCGTCGCATTGCCAAAAGTATTCCAGACGTTCTGTCCATCGCGATGCGCATACTCACCGGCATTGGATGTCGAGCTCTGCGGCGTAAAGAAGTAGTTATCATCCGTGTCGTCGATAAGCTCCACCCGCACCGCGCCAACGAACATTTGCAGCCGCTTATACTTGTGCTGCTCCAGTCCGACAAACGTGGCATTCGCCCTTCCCTGCCCGCTGTTCTGCACCTGCAGCACATTCATATTGGCCTCACCCGGGCGCGGTCCTGTAGGCAAATCATTCAGCGGCGAGTTGATATTTTCCGACCGCGCATAGTTCCAGAACCGCCCCCAATAAAAATCACCAGATAGATTCCACCCACCCCAAAGCGCACGCGTGCCGCCGATGTTCTCCGCCTGCCAGTAAAGATTACTAAGGTGCGTATCAAGCTCGCGCCTGCTGTGAATCGGCGTAGCTCCAGCATACGGATTGCCATACACCGGGTTATAAATCGTGCTCGTTACCCGCGCCACACCATCTTCTCGCAACACTTCAGCTTCGTTGTTCTCGCCAAACCTCCCGGCAAACATGCCCGCATGAGCATGCAGCGTCCACCTGCCTTTCTTATCCGGAGACCACGCCACCCCGAGCCGCGGCGTCAACGTAAGCAGTATCGTCGGATCGTTCTGCACAAAGTACCGCAGCCCTGAAGCAATATGCACTCCATGTCCAACGTTCCAGTCATCCTGAAAGAACAACGCATCCTGCACCTGCGTAAAGCTCACATTAGGCGTCCCCGCAACGCCTGTATAAGCCGTAGCCGTCCCGCCCGGAAGCCCCTGCAACGCCCGGCTGTACTGCTGCACTCCAGTAATCGTCTCCGTCTGTCCCGCAATCGGATTGTTATTCGCATCCAACACTGGAGCCGTACCACCGCCAAAGATATAAGTCCCATTGAAGTTCGTCGTCAGCTTCTGATGCTCGTTGTAAATCATCAGGAACGTACCGAACTTCATCGTGTGATTCTTCGTCGTCAGAATCGCATCATCATCGAACTCAACATTCAACTCACGCAACTGCTGCGGCCCGAGCGTCGCTCCACCACCTGTAAACGCACCCGCAACCTGCACCTGCGGTGCAGTAGACACCGGCGTATCCGTCTCGCCATCCCATCGCAAACTCAGCCTCGCCTCATGCATCAGGTGCGCCGACACCGTCGTCACATCGCTCACCCGAAACATATGTTCATACTTCTCGCTGTCATACCCCGTCTCCGCCAGCGACGTCCCACCCACTCCCACATTCTGCAGATGATTCACATTCGCGCTATAGCTCGTTATGAACGTATTCTTCGGCCCCAACTGCCAGTCCAGCCTCGCCGTCCCCAGCCAGAGCCTCTGCGGCGTAGCCACATTCGCAATCGTGCTCACCGAATTCCCCGCACCATCCAGCGTCACCGCATTCACGACGGCAAAATTATCGATACTCCGATGCTCGAGCGTCAACGCAAAATCGCTTCCAACCTTGCGCACCGGGCCTTCCAGCTCAAACCCATACCGCTGCTTTCCGATAGCGCCCTTGCTCGTCGAAAACGGATCGCGCGCATTTTCCCACGGGCTTCCATTCGTAGCAAACAACGCACCGTGATACGCCTTCTGCCCCGGCTTGGTATAAACCTCAACACGCCCACCACCAAACGGCGGCTCACGATACTGCGCAGCGTACAAATCCGGGTTCACCTGTATATAAGCAATCGAGCTCTTCGGCGGCAAGCTGCTCGAATCCTGAAATCCATCCACCGCAATCGTCGTATTCATCGGATTCCCACCCGCTGCCGCCGCCATCTGCTGCAACTCCCGCAGCAGATCATCCGGATCATCCGCCAGCGACTGCAACCTGCTCCCCGAAATCGTCTGCGAAGGCCCACTGCTCGTAGCACTGACCGGAACACTATCCGCACCATCCACATCGACATCGGTCTCAACCGCTTCCGGCATCAGCACAATATCCACCGCACCGTCGCGTGACTCCGTCAGCACCCGCTCCCTCTTCGCAAATCCTACCGCCGTCGCAATCAGGCGATGCTGCCCACCCGCAACGCAAGCAAACCGGAACCGTCCATCCGACCCGCTCACTTCATTCCTGCTTCCATCCAGCACCAGCGTCGCGCCTGGAATCAGCGCCTGCGTGCTATCGCGAACCGTGCCGTTGATCGTCGTCCCCCGGCAAGGAACCTGCCCATAGGCGTGCGTCAGCGCAAGCGCCGCGAAGCCCGCGGCGGCGGCAAAAATTCTTTTCATGGAGCCTCACGTCGCGGAGAAAATCACCTGCAACAGGCAACGGCAAAAGAGAACCCGCAATTCTCTTACACATCCCTTACGCGCCGCACCACGCCAAGGTTCCATAAGAAACATCGCCAGCACCTACCGCACCGCAGCAACCCCGAGCACCAGCACCAACCCCATCACTGAAAGAATCGTCTCGCAAACCGACCAGCTTTTCAGCGTCTGCGGCACGCTCAAATTCAGATAAGACTTCACCAGCCAGAACCCGCCGTCGTTTACATGCGAAAACATGATGCTCCCCGCTCCCGTAGCGATCACCAGCAGCTCCGGCCTCGCGCCCACGGTATGCAACGCCAGCGGCGCAACAATGCTCGCAGCAGTAGTCATCGCCACCGTACTCGACCCGATCGAAACCCTCAGCAGCGCCGCAATCAACCACGCCATCAACAGCAGCGGCAGATGAGCATGCTGCGCCACCTCCAGCACCGCTCCCGAAACCCCACTCTGCTGCAGAATCCTCCCAAACCCACCACCGGCCCCAATCAACAAAATCGCTCCCGCCGTCGCAGGCAGCGCTTCTGTCGCCATCTGCAACAGTCTCACCCGCGAAATCCCCTGCATCAATCCAAACGTCACGAACCCCACCAGCACGCCGATCAGCAACGCAATATCCGCGCCACCCACGAAATGCAGCACCACATTCAACCGGCTCCCAGCACGCGCAAACGCATCCGCCCATCCGCCCACCAGCATCAACACTACCGGCAGCAGAATCGTCCCCACAGTCAACCCAAACCCCGGCGTCTTCGAACCAGCCTCGCGCTCCAAAAACTGCGCCGCAAGCTGGTTCTCTTCCAGCACACCCATCCGCGGCGCAATAAACTTTGCATACACCGGCCCCGCCAGCACCGCCGCCGGAACCCCCACCAGCAGCGCATACCCCAGCGTCCGTCCAATGTTCGCCTGATACAAAATCACCGCCGCCATCGCCGCCGGATGCGGCGGCACGAACGCATGCACCACCGAAAGCCCCGCCACCAGCGGCAGCGCCACCACCACAATCGAGCTCCCCGTTCGCCGCGCCACCGTAAACGCCAGCGGAATCATCAGCACAAATCCCACCTCAAAAAACACCGGCAACCCGGTCACAATCCCCACCGCCAGCATCGCCCACGGAACGCCCCGTTTCCCCGCCACCCCCACCAGCGTCCGCGCGATCTCATCCGCACCGCCGCTTTCGGCCATCATTTTCCCCAGAATCGTCCCCAGGGCGATTACCACCGCCACGTGTCCCAGCGTGTACCCAACGCCTTCCTCAAACGTCTGCGCCAGCGTGGCCGGCTTCATTCCCACCGCCAGCCCCAACCCCAGGCTCACCACCACCAGCGACACAAAAGGATGCAGCTTCACCACGCTGATCAGCACAATCAAAACCACGATCGCCGCAAACGCCATCGTAAGCAGTTCAATGCTTTGCGGACTCAAACGCACCCCCTCAACCACCAGGCTGCAGCTTACTGGAAAGCAGTCGCCGGACGACAGAGTCGCCCCCACAAAACCGGGCCATCTGAAGCCCGCAACCCTTCTCCACCGCCTGCTAACCACCTGCACAACGGCTTGTAATTCCGGGAGGAACCTGTATTACCACGATACCTCTACAACTAAAGCTCCATTCCACGAGTTTGTGCATCTCACTACCCTAATAACAGGCAGCTCAGGTTACTTTCGGAGTACGGCGCAAAACCATGCAAAGCGAGCTGTTGGACATCATCATCATCGGGTTCTTGGTCCTGCTCTTTGCGTCCACCTACCGCAAGCGCGCCACTCCCATGGTTCGGTCCTGGACCCTCGGCTGGCTGCTGATCCTCGTCCACTTCATCGCTCTTCTCTTTCACCCCGCAAGTCTCGTTCTTCAAGACATCCTCGCCACCGTCAGTCTCGGCGCGCTCATCGCCTGCGGCATTGTTTTCCTTCTGGCAGCAAATAGCCCGGAAGACAATACACAGTCACAGATCTTCCTGGTAACGTTTGCCGGCATCGGCGCCATGTGCTTCACCATATTTGACATCACCACGGTCACCGCTTCGCTGCCGTATTACCTCGCGACTGCCCTGGCCGCTACCTGCGCGGTGGCTTACTCCATCCGCCTTCCACGCGTCTCTGGCTTCATTCGCAGCTTCCTCATTGGCTCCCACCTGCTCACCCTCTCCTGGGTTCTCTGGACGATCTCGCATCATCAGCCCGACGTGGGCGTCGACGCCATACTCGCCCAGGTCTTCTTCTCCGTGGCCCTCATCTACGCCGGCCACTTCCGTCGGCTCTCCGGCGGAACGTTCACCGTCGTCTTCGGCCTTTTCGCGTGGGCTGCGGTGTTCCCCGTCGGCGTCTTCTGCGAACACCTCGGCATTATCGGCCGCATCAGCCCCGAGCTCTGGAACGTTCCGAAGTACTTCGTCGCCTTCGGCATGATCCTCACGCTGCTCGAAGAAGAAATCATCGCCGCAAGCCACCAGGCCAACCACGATCAACTGACCGGTCTGCCAAATCGCGCGTGGCTCGAAAACAAGCTCCGCAAGGCGCTCGCACACCCTGTCGATGCAAACCGTCAAGCCGCCCTTCTCTGCCTCGATCTCGACCGCTTCAAACAGATCAACGACTCCTACGGCCACACCGTCGGCGACGCCTGCCTCCAGGAAGTCGCCCGCCGCCTTGCGCCACACGTCCACGGCATCGGCACAGCCGCCCGCATCGGCGGCGAAGAGTTCAGCCTCCTGCTGCCCGACGTCTCCAGCTGCGCCCAGGCCGAGCAGCTCGCCTGCGACGTCCTCATCGCCCTGCAGGCCCCCATCCGCACCCACCACTACACCATCGAGCTGACCGCGAGTATTGGCATCGCTGTCAGCCCTTCCGACGGCAAGGACGCAACCACCCTCTGGCGCAACGCCGACTCCGCCATGTACCGCGCCAAGCGCGCAGGCGGCAATCAATTTCTCTGCATGTCTCCCGAGATCAGCCTCCTCAACTCGGAAGCCAACCTCATGGAGCGTTTCGTTCGGCAGTCGCTCAAAACCAGCGCCTTCGAGCTCCATTACCAGCCGCTCTACAAGATCACCGGCGAACTGCACTCGCTTGAAGCACTCGTCCGCCTCCGCCACCCGGAACAGGGCCTCATCTCTCCGCAGCGCTTTATCGGCATTGCCGAAGAGCGCGGCCTCATCGTCCCTCTCGGAAACTGGGTCCTCAACGAGATCTGCGCACAATCGGCCGCCTGGCAGCGCGCGGGGCTACCTCAGGCCCGGATCGACATCAACATCTCCGCGCTCCAGATCACCCGCCCCGACTTCGCCATGAACGTCCTCGAAGTCCTCGCCGCCCACAACATCGACCCGCACCTCATCGGCATGGAGATCACCGAGACCGCCATGATGCGCAACCTCGCCGAAGCCTCCCGTCAGATCGAGATTCTCGCCGCAATCGGCATCGCTTTCTCCATCGACGACTTCGGAACCGGCTACTCTTCTCTCGGCCAGCTCGACAAGCTCCCCGTTCAGACGCTCAAAATCGACCGCACCTTCGTCGACCGCATCTGCCTTTCGGACGGCACCTACTCCATCGTCGACGCCATCATCTCCATGGCCCACAGCCTCCGCCTCAACGTCGTCGCCGAGGGCGTCGAGAGCCACGAACAATGGGCCTCGCTGCGCCACCTGGGCTGCGACATCATCCAGGGCTACCTCTTCTCCACCCCGCTCCAAGCCTCCCAGATCACCGAGCACATCCTTCAGGGCCTACGCCCCGCCCAGACAGGCATTCACGTAGCCTGACCCGCTCGACTCCTCCACCTAGCGCTTACTTTTTAGAATTGTCATCCTGAGCACAACCGCCGGGTGCCCCGGGTCCGGATTCTCGGACCCGGGCTTCCACCGAAGCCGGAGGAATCATCCCAAGCGTTCAGGCTGCAGCCTCAGTTAGCCCGTGCCGCCGCCGACTCCAGCGCCAGATACTGATGCACGAACGCGATGGCCATACTCCCCTCGCCCACCCCGCTCGAAACTCGCTTGATCGAATCGTGCCGCACATCTCCCGCGCAGAAAAATCCCGGCAAATTCGTCTCCAGCAGAAACGGCGTCCGCTTCCCGGTCCATCCCGGCAAGTCGGAAACATCCCGCCCCGTGCAGACATACCCACGCTCATCGCGCTGCAAATCCTGCGGCAGCCAACCGGTGCAGGCGTCAGCCCCAATGAGCACAAATAGCGCATCCGCCTTACGCGTCCGGGGCGCCTCACCACTCGTCGTCGTGCAAATCGATTCCAGATGGTCCTCGCCATTCACCGAAACCACCTGTGTAAACGGCTCAATCGTGATGTTCTTCTTGCCCGCAATTTGCCCAATCAGATACTGCGACATGCTCAAATTGAGCCCCGCGCCACGCACAATAATCGTCACCGACCGCGCATAGCTTGAGAAGAACATCGCCGCCTGCCCAGCCGAGTTCCCGCCCCCGACAATGAACACATCCTTGCCAATCACAGTCGGCGACTCAGTCTTGGCAGCTCCATACAACACGCCACGCCCAATCAGCCGGTCGACGCCATGCGCCTCCAGCCTCCGCCAGTCCGCGCCGGTCGCCAGGATCACCGTCTTCGAGGTAATCCGGTCGCCGCCATCGAGTTCCACGCAATACCCGCTACTCCCGTCCGGAAGACTAAGCCTCTCGATGTTCTCGACCTCGCGGGTCAGCACCATCTCCGCGCCAAACTGGCCAGCCTGCCGCACGGCCCGCTCACTCAGTTCATCGCCCGAGATGCCGTTCGGAAAGCCCAGGTAGTTCTCGATCCGCGACGACGTCCCAGCCTGTCCACCAGCCGCATTGCGCTCCACCAGCAGCACACACAGGCCCTCGGACGCACCATAAACCGCCGCGGCCAACCCCGCCGGCCCTCCACCAATCACCACCACATCATAATGTTGCTTCGTTGACGTCGTACGTAGTCCCAACGCCTGCGCAACCTTGCGCACGGTCGGCGGCTGCTCCACCCAGAACGCCCGGTCCACCACAACCGCCGGCCCCGTAAGATTCGCCGGCATACACGAAGGAATACGGTCAAACTCGTTGTCGCGATCCAGCCACTCGTAAGGAATTCGATTCATCGAAAGGAAAGTCCGAATGTCACGACAGTCAACGTCATACTGCGAGCCCACGATAAGCACCCGCGAAGCAGGTGTCGTAGCCGCAAACTGTTGCACGCGCCCCAGCCGCTCGGTCATCGCCTGCATGATCATCGCGCTGCACTTTTCCGAGTCCCGAATCAGCGCCTGGAACTGCTGGCGGTCGAATCGCGCAACCTTGCAAGGCGTCACCGCCCGCAGCGAAACCAGCGCCGGCGTGCCCAGCAGAATCGGCGTTTCCCCGAAGAAGTCCCCCGTCTTGTACTCAAACTCGGCGAACTCCTGGACCCGCCCCATGATGTCCTTGGACAACGCCAGCCGGCCCTCCAGAATCACGAAGAACGACGTCGTATCGCCTTCGCGAATCAGCCAATCCCCCGCCGCCAGCCGCACATCGGCGGCCTTCTGCGCCAACCGCTGGCGCTCCTGCTCATCAAGACATTCAAAAATGCGAACTTGCTGCAGCTCTTCCGCAGTGATCATAGTTCTATTCTCCCACTTCGACGCAAACTGCCGTGTGTGAAATTACGTTGGTTCCCAATCAGATGTTCCCTGCGGACCGGTAGCTTCACAGCAACAACAAGCTGGCGACGGCAACCGCCTAGCCGGAGAGCGCCGCCGTCAGCAACTGCGCGTGATCGGTTACAAAGATGTCCACAGGATGTGTCTTCAAAAAATTCACGTATGCCTTGCCGCCGTCTTTCTCGGCCTTGCCGTCCAGGTCGCCCAGCGCATCCGTAATGACCGCCTTACCGCTCATCCGCGCGTGATGAAATAGCTCTTCGGCCCCCGTCTGCGGTACATACAGCACCAATGGATGTCCTGCAGCTTTCGCCACCACGCGATCGACATCCCCGTCAGACTTCACCAGCGCCGACACGACTACCGTCGGATCGGCCTTCAATGCAGCATCAGTCGTAGCCTCATCAAAAGTCAATAGCACCGCGTGCGCAAGCAGTCCCTTAGCCCTCAACTGTGCCACAGCTTCAGCAGGAGAAACACTTTTGATATCAACCATCAGCGCAAGCTCATTGCCCTGAGCAAACGTCAGCAATTCTTCAAACGTCGACACTGGCTCAATCGGCTTACGCGATACCGGATCAAGCTGCATGATCTTGCGCAACTCGGCGTCGCTATAGTTGCCTGGCGCTCCCGTGCCGTTTGTCGTCCGATCCAGTGTCCTGTCATGCATCAGGAACGTATGCCCATCCTTGCTGTCCACAAGATCGAACTCCACCATCGGGATGCCGGAGGCAAACGTATGCCGTATCACGCTGACACTATTCTCCATATCGCCCGCGTTCAGGCGGCCACGATGCGAGCACACCAACGGGACCTTGCGAGGAGTAGTGGAAATCGGAAACACGGGCTGCAACAGAACCATTGCGCTTGTCACTGCGGCCCTGACGAAACTGGAAACAATCACGGAACTCTCGATTCGATCAGTAGATGGAAATAAACGGTTGAACGAGACAAATGAACGGAGGCCCGCCTCCTTGACTCACAATAACCTTGCAGCAGGAGGATCGCAACCCACTCCGTCAACAGCGCAGATCAAGAGCATCGTTCTTGCGCTATCCTTCTCCAGACTTTCAATTCGAAGCAACGGGACGAGTCTGGAGCATTACCGTCAATGCAGGCAGCAGGTCTGGTACCAGAAAGCAACCAACGGCTGACGCCTGAGGTCACCACGGCCGGGCGCCCGAGACGACGCTGGCGTATCGCGTGGCTGCTGGGATTCGGAGTGTTGATCAACTACTTCGACCGGGTGAATCTGTCGGTCTCCCATGCAGCGCTGATCACCACCTTCGGCATCTCGAACTTTACCTTTGGACTTCTCTCGGGTGCCTACAACTGGACCTACGCGATGTGCCAACTGCCCATCGGCGTGCTCCTGGATCGCTTTGGAGTTCGGCGCATTGGACGTATCAGCACGTTCCTTTGGAGCATCGCTTCGTTCGGAGCAGCGGTTACGCCAAGCGTCGGAGGATTCTTCGCTGCACGGTTCCTGCTCGGCATAGGCGAAGCTCCCACGTTTCCCGCCAATGCCAAAGCCATCGGGCACTGGTTTCCGGTACAGGAAAGGAGTCTTGCCACAGCAATCTTTGATGCCGCCGCCAAGTTCGCATCGGCCATCGGAGTTCCGCTGCTCGGCATCCTGTTGATCAGCTGGGGTTGGCGGTGGAGTTTCGCCGCTACAGGCCTTATCAGCCTCGCTTACTTCGCAATATTTTCAAAAATCTACTGCGAACCCGAACAGGATGAGAAGCTCACGGATATTGAAAGGAGTTACATCGCAGGCGAAGCAGGAGCAAATTACGAACAGGCGTCTTCGACACCGCAATCATCACTCGGCTACCTGATGCGGAAGCGCAAGGTACTTGGGCTGGCTTTGGGATTTGGTTCGTATAACTATGTCTTCTATTTGCTGCTCACGTGGCTTCCCAGTTATCTATCTTCGGCGCTGCACATTGATCTGCTGCACTCGTTCCTCTACACCGGCGTTCCGTGGCTCTTCGCAACAGCCACCGACATCACATCAGGCTGGTTGTGCGACGCAGCCATTCAGCGCGGCGGCAATGCCAGCCGTATTCGCAAGACAGTGCTTGTCTGCGGCACGGCGTTCGGCGTGGCGATCATTGGCGCCGTTCATGCGCACACTGCGACAAGCGCTCTTCTGTGGATCAGCATCTCTATCGGAGGCTTATCTGCTGCTGCTCCGATAGGCTGGTCGATCCCCTCGATGATCGCCCCTCGTGGCAGCGTCGGCACGGTCGGCGGCATCGTCAACTTCTCGAATCAGCTATCAGGAATCGCCGCGCCGATCGTCACAGGCCTCGTCATTACGTTGACACACTCGTATGCATGGGCTTTCGGTATCGCCGCGATCTATCTGGTCATCGGAGTCAGCAGCTATATCTTCCTGCTCGGCAGGATCGAACCAATCGAGCCCGAGTTTGCCGCTACGGCTTAGTGAGCAGCAGCAAATGTCTGGGTGAAGTTTGTCCGGGAATTCATGACGTCGAAACTTCCATCGCGGTCGCCCGTCAATTCAATGTCATGGCCGGCGTCCGCTCCCTGCGGGTTGGCAATATATTTTTCGGCAGTGTTATGTTCGCTTCCGCCTTCATCGGAATAGTGCAACTGCCACAGCGCTTCCAGTCCCGGCGCTTTTGCAATCGTCACTAGCGTTGGAGTCGATCCGCCCTTTGTTTCGCCGTTGTCCATGATCGCAACCCGTGCGTGAATCGCATCTACCAACGCGGGGCTTGAGCTTTGATACCAACCATGGTGCGAGACGATGTACACATCCACGTGGCCCAGCTTATTCACGGGACACATGAGCTGCATCTCCTTGTCCCAGGTCAGATCGCCGAGGTCGAGAATCTTCAGCTTGCCAAACTTGATCTCCACGCCGGCAGAACGCGCGTTCTCCGTTTGATCGGCAGGCCGTGTCTCAGAGCTCGCGCAGTATGGGTTCGTCTCACCACCACCTGGCATCGCGTTGGCGATCAGATTGCCATCCGCGCTGATGACGGTCGCTTCGATCCCGCGGATGGGCAGGATATCACCCGGCTTCGCGAGGATGTGTTTCACGTTTGTGGATGCCAGAACCTTTTGGTACTCGTCGTAGCCAAGCTTGGTGCTGTGTTCATTGGGCTCGCGAAGTGGCCCGTGATCGATGAACGTGCCAACGGGAATCCGCGCGACGAGTTGCGGAACCCCGCCCACGTGATCGGCGTGATAGTGCGTCAACAGCACATAGTCGATCTTCGTCAAACCAGCGCGCTTCGCGACGGCAACAATCCGATCGGCATCGCGACCATTGTTCCCAGCCCATCCCGTATCGATCAGCAGCGACTGCCCTGCTGGCGTAACGAACAGCGTGGACTGCCCACCCTCAACGTCCACGAAATAGACTTTCAGTTTGCCAGCACCTGCCTGTGGCTTAGCACTCTGAGCAGTGACAACGAATGGCGTCGCCGCAAATGCAACCGCCAGCAGCCCAGCAACAGCAAATCGATCGAGCAACTTCATGATTCTCCCTCTTTTCGTTGACGATGTTCCTCAATTCACGAACCTGGCTTGTTCACCGTGGCCCGCGTTGCTCCTGTAGAAATGCCGCCATCCACCAGAAGCGTCTGGCCCGTAATGTAACGGCTCGCTTCCGAAGCAAGAAACACGATAGCACCCTCGAGATCGCGGGGTTCTCCAGGCCGCTTCAGCGGAATGCGGTCGATAAGATAGTCGACCCACTCCTTATTCTCGTAGAGCACCTTGTTCTGCGCGGTCTGAAACCATCCTGGTGCAAGGCAGTTGACTGTGATGCCGTGTCTACCCCAATCATCGGCGAGACTCATCGTCAATTGCCGGATACCTCCACGGCTTGCGCCATAAGGAGCCAGTCCTGCGTATCCGAAAACGCTGGTCACGGACCCGATATTGACGATCCGGCCATAACCATGCGGCACCATGCGCTTCGCAATTTCCTGCGCGACAAAGAAGCTGCCTCGCAAATTGGTATCGAGGATCAGATTCCAGTCATCCCACGTGACCTCGAACGCCGGCTTACGGACATTGCATCCAGCATTGTTGACGAGAATGTGGATGCGCCCGAAAGCCGCTTCCGCAGCGACGCTCATCGCCTTGATGCTGCCTTCGTCGCGCACATCCAGTTCCAGCGCAACGGCCCGGCGGCCTAGACCTTCGATCTCTGCGACAAATGGCAGCAGATCCTCTTTGCGGCGGCTGGTGACAATAAGATCCGCGCCCGCCTGCGCCAGGGCACGACCGAAGCATTGCCCGAGGCCGCGGCTGGCTCCAGTGACAAGCGCTACTTGCCCCGTTAGATCGAACAAAGAAGTTGTCATCCTTCAAGCCCGGAGCTGCGTGGATCGAGAACCACCTTCATCAGGTTCGGCTCGCGAGCATGAAGCCGGTTGAACCACGACGGGCCATCGCTCAGCGGAGCGACAGCCGTGATGAGCGGAGCAACTTTGATTTTGCCCTTCGCGATCAGGTCCATCGCCTGCGGATATTCGCCAGCCGAAGCACATGAGCCCTGCAGGCGGATCTGCCTCGACACCACCTTCTGCAAAGGCAGTGCAATCTGCGGAGAGATGTTGCCCACCAGCGTCACGGTCCCTCCCTTGCGAACACAGTCTATGCCCGCCGCGATCGTCTCTTCGCGGCCCACAGCCTCAAGTACCAGATCGACACCGCTTCCCTCGGTCAGTCTCAGCGTCTCCTCAACCAGCGCGCCGCCGGAGCCGTGAATGACATGATCGGCTCCAAGCTCCTGTGCGAGCTTCAGCCGTGTTTCGTCGACATCAGCAACGTACACTCGCGAACTGCCCGCAACGCGAGCTGCCTGCAACAGGAGCAGACCGATCATCCCTGCACCAATGACAAGAACCGACTCGCCACCTGCCATTTCCGATACAGCCACTCCATGCAGCGCCACGGAAACGGCCTCCAGCATTGCGGCCTCCTCAAACGAAAGCTCATCAGGAAGGTGATACGCGATGCGGGCGGGCACGGTGAGAAATTCAGCGAACGCACCTGCGCGCCGGTACTCGCCGCAGGACACGCCTATCACCTGGCGGTTGTTGCACAGGTTGACCATGCCTTCGCGGCAGAAATTGCAAACGCCGCAATAGACTGTCGAATCGAAAGTCACCCGATCGCCATACGCAAACCCGCGGACGTCCGGCCCCACGGCCTCGACAGTTCCTGCGGCTTCATGCCCCATGACGATAGGTGGAATTCGCCGGCCCGACGATCCGTCGTACCCATGTACGTCGCTGCCGCAGATACCGCATGCTGCGACCCTGATCAGCAACTCATCCCTTGCCGGAACGGGAGCCTGCATCTCCTCCAACTGGAGATCGTTATAGCTCGAGAGCAGCAGTGCTTTCATAGAATTGACTTATACCATTTTTGTCGGAGCATCTATGATTTTGGGAGGTTATGGCGGAGAGTGAGGGATTCGGTTGTTCCCGAGACGGTAACTTCCCGACCTCTCCGGAGTTGCCGCAAATACGTGATTTTGAAGAGTTTGACAGAATTCTGTCACGCGGCGCAACTTTTCACTTGAACCTGCCCGCCGCGATCCCAGTCCATAGATAAATCCAGCCTGTCGAGCGGCGCCCGTTG
>FSXA01000710.1_pt1 | contig 20708 bp, 19 predicted proteins | sample 1638081 | NCBI WGS metagenome assembly FSXA01 (sample SAMEA3914788, study PRJEB12502) | metagenome | biome: forest; material: soil | place: Canada | collected 2011-07-03 | depth 0.1 m
GGAAATCCTCCTTGTGACCCAAACCCTAAACCCAGCCGCCGCTTATCCCGCCACAAATGCAGCATCCGCCGCGCCAGCGGCTTAGTTCAAACGCGCTTTACGGAAGTGATCCGCACGCTGGTTTGGGTAAGTTGGCCGGGCTATTCGTGTCAGCGGCCATACCAACGAAGTAAAGGAACTGAAATTACCGTTCTTCAGCGGGACTGGACCTAGGAAGCCTCGCTTGGCGGGACAATCGGCAGACCCATTGCGCGCCATGCATGAAATCCACCGACCATGTCCGTCGCGCGCCAGAGCCCGAGGTCCTGCAGAGCTACAGCTGCGAGGCTCGAGGTATAGCCTTCGGAACAGAACACGATTACCTGGAGATCATGATCGGTCGCGACCGGCAGCCGCGAACTGGAGGCCGGGTCGAAGCGCCACTCGAGCACGTTACGCTCGACAATCAACGCGCCCGGAATACTCCCCTCGTTCGCGCGCTGGCCTTCTGGACGAATATCGACGAGAATCGCCTCTGTTTTGGCCACCGCCTCATAGGCTTCATCCGGAGATAGCCGTCGCAGTTGTGCACGTGCCGCTGAGAGCATCTGCTCGATGCTCAAGTTGCCGGTCCGGTTTGCGGGTTTCCGCCTCTGCCATTCCTGATTGAGCGTTTCAGCTCGCTCTGACGCGCGTTCGCGCGGAACCAGCCGACTCCCATCCAGCTCGTACTCGTTCATATTGGTGAGCGGAGGCGAATATGCGTGGATGCTAACAGCCGGTGCTAGGGAGACATTACGGACGTCATGCGCGTAATCGGGACCGAATGCGCGCGGCTTGCCCGGATGGATCGCAAGGGTCTGCTCACCAGAACGATACTCTTCAAGAAGACCGGTCGCTACGACGAACGCTCCCGAGGACTCACCATGGTCATGGAAGCCGGTGGACTGCCCTGGTAGCCAGCTGATTACCCAAATGTCGTGGTCCGGACCGTGATATAGCCGCTCATACCAGCGGTGGTCAGCACGCAGCCGCACCTGATCGATCCATCCATCCGACAACGCGAACACGGAAACAATGTCGGCGAGTTCCTCAGGCGTTCTCGAGACCTCGCCGGATTGGCTCCTCGCTGATGTGAATGTGCTGCTGGCGTCAGGTACGAGTCGTTCCTCTGTTGCGAGTTGCATAGATTCTCTCCAGAGCTGAACCGTCGCAAACAAGCCCGGGCATGAATGCCGGCTTGTTGACGGATACACCGAGTAAACGATGGAATGTCTTGGATGAGCTTTGAAGAAGGCGTTTCAGGAATATCTGAGAATGTCGCAGCTCACCCAACGAGGGGCTGATCGCAGCGACAACAATAAAGCAGGGAAAACGCCATAGATTGACGTTAGCACGGCTTGAAGAAGCGGGTCAACGTTTGAGCATCGGCCAAGGTGGCGTGCCTGGGAGCATATTCCAGCGGTTCACCGCCGACGTGCTCACCATGGGCAATGAGTCGATCGGGCTGATCCAGGGCGTCGCCTCTTCTTTGTCTTCAGATTTCATCTAGCTTCGCAGATTCCGGCATTCCTCTCCGCGAATGCTAAATCACCAAGGCACTCATCTAAACCTGAGTCACATGCCTGCCAGCCTTGAGATGAGTAGACATTAGCCGACGTAACATTACTGACCGGTCGTGTAGGTCTCATGCCAAATGCAAGTCATGGTCGAAGCCTATCGAGGACTAGCAGTGCAAAGCGCACCGGCATTTTGGATGGAGTCACCGGTGCGCATTTGACCCAACTCAGCCTTGCGTGTAGTCCATGGCGTCCAGGTCAGCGATCATGCCCGGCCCGGTTGCCTTCCAGTTCAGCTTCTGCTGCGTGACCGCGCTGGAGGAGGGCATATCGTGCTTGGCGAAGCGGCCGAGCCAGCCAAAGTGTGCGTCAACTTCCTCGGCCTTGATGCTGACCACCGGAACCTTCAGCCCACGGCCATGGGCCTCGACGATGGCCTTCATCGACACGCCCTCCTCGTCCACTGCATGGTAGATCGCGCCCGGATCGGCCTTCTCAAACGCCAGACGGTACAGCCGCGCCACGTCGGAAACGTGTGCCGCCGGCCAGCGGTTGCTGCCATCACCGATGTACGCAGAAACGCCTTTTTCGCGCGCTACGGCGAGAAGGTACGGCACCAGCCCCTGCTTTCGGGTGTCATGAACCTGCGGCAGCCGCACCACGGTGGTGTTCACCCCGCGCGCTGTCAATTCTCTCACCGTCGCCTCCGAAGCCGCGCGCGGGTTCCACGAAGCTGTCGGGCCAGCCTCCGTCGATGGCTTCCCGTCCACGTTCGCTGCAATCGCCGTACCCGAGGTAATCACAAACGGCCGGTTCGAACCCAGCAGGACCTCGCCGATCGCCTCGATCGCCTTGCGGTCGTCGTCGGCGTTCTTCTGGAACTGCGAGAAGTCGTGGTTGAAGGCCAAGTGAATGACGCCGTCCGACGTGGCCGCTCCGTCGCGTAGGCTGTCGAGGTCCTCGATGTTGCCGTACTTCACCTCTGCCCCAGCCGCTCGCAGAACTTCAGCGCCGGCCTCTGACCGCGTCAGCCCCAGCACATGATGCCCTGCCTGCATTAACTCCGGAATTAGCGCTGAACCGATGAATCCAGGCGCCCCGGTCACAAAGATACGCATGATGTTGTCTCCTTAGGTCTCACTAAGACGCGGCCGATCTGCGCCGTCCACTACTAGATGGGGTTGGGTGCGGGGACGATCTATACTGAGAGTCCGTATGATTGGCTCGAACGTCCTGCCAAATCGGAGTTCCGAGAGTCATCGATCCGATGCTCCGCTTCTGAACGCTGGTCTGAGATCGAGTCAGCGGATGGACCCGCTCTCCGAGGTTCTTGCGCTGATGAAGCCGCAGCTCCACGTGGCCGGAGGCTTTGCGGTGCCAAACGATATGGCGATCCACTTCCCGAAACACCAGGGAGTGAAATGCTACGCCATGCTCGTGGGTCAGTGCTGGCTGGTGGTGGAAGGGGTGCCGGAGCCGGTGCTGCTGCAGGCCGGCGACTGCTTTCTGCTTCCGCGCGGACTTCCCTTCCGGCTCGCCACCGATATCGAGCTCGAACCGATGGCTTATACCGACGCCTTCGCGCGGCTGGGCCTGAGGAGCGAAGCGCTGGGGGTGACCGCGGGCGCGCGTTTCATCGCGGGAGGGCACTTTGCCCTGTCCGGCGGCCACGCCGAGATGATTCTTCAGTCGCTGCCGCCGATCGTCCACATCCGCCGCGAGTCGGACAGGGCCGCGATGCGCTGGTCGCTCGAGCGCATGCGTGAGGAGCTCAGCGACCCACAACCGGGTGGATCGCTGATCGCACAGCAGCTCGCCTACATGATGCTGATCCAGGCGCTGCGGCTGCACCTGGCAGATGCCGCCAGCGCTGGTCGCGGCTGGCTCTCCGCGCTGGCTGACAAGCAGATGAGCATCGCAATCGCCAGCATGCATAGTGACCCGGGAGCTCCTTGGACGCTGCAGTCGCTGGCTGAACGCGTCGGCATGTCTCGATCGGTGTTCGCACTGCGCTTCCGCGAAACCGTGGGAGCCACGCCGATGGAGTACCTCGCCCGCTGGCGGATGCTCCTGGCTGCCGACCGGCTGAAGAACTCCTCCGATGGCCTCTCCACCATCGCGCAGTCGCTCGGCTACGAATCCGAGAGCGCCTTCGGTAAAGCCTTCCGACGCGTTATGGGTTGCTCACCGAGGCAGTACACCCGGTATACCGCGCCATGCGCCATTCCTCCAAAGGAGGGCGCTGAGGATTGCGAACGAGAACTTGTTGTAACTGGGTAAAGCACGCTGTGCATTGAAACATCTTCCGGTGCTTCTGGGGTCGGAAATTCAGTCAGGGGTTAGCGCATGACGTAGCCGCCGTCGACTGAGATCGACTGGCCGGTCACATAACTTGCTTGTCGCTGCACAGCCACAGGACAACGTCCGCGATCTCCTCAGGCCGCCCCAATCGCTTCATCGGGACGAACGTCTTGAGCATCTTGTCCAGCTCTTATCCCTGGCCCTCCGCGATCATCTTGTCGGACATTGGTGTCTGAATCATGCCAGGACATACATCGTTTACTCGGATTCCGCGCGTCGCGTATTCGAGCGCGGCACTCTTCGTGAAACCGATGACTCCGTGCTTTGCGGCATGGTACGTTCCGCGCTGATTGCCGCCTATGAGACCTCCGAGTGAGGAGCAGTTCACGATGGCTCCGCTGCCTTGCTCGCGCATCACCTGAAGCTCGAACTTCATGCAACTCCAGACGCCTCGCAGGTTGATGCTCATGACGCGGTCGTAGTCATCGCGCGGCGACTCGGCCGTTTCCGCAAGGACATTTTGAATGCCCGCGTTGTTGTAAGCCGCGTCGAGACGTCCAAACGTCGAGACAGTCTGCTTCACCATGGCTTCGACCTGCGCATCATCGGATACGTCACAATGAACGGCGAGTGTCTTGTGTCCCCTGTCGGCGAGGTCTTTGGCTGCGGCCTGTACTTCCTTTTTGCTCCAGTCGGCGAGCACGATGGATGCGCCAGCTTCAGCGAAGGCCTTTGCTGTCGCGAGACCCAATCCGGAAGCAGCGCCCGTTACCAAGGCAACCTTGTTCTCAAACGTGATGTTCATTCCTCTCTCCTCAAATTAGGTTGTGTGAGGCAGCTTGTGTTTAGCGGTCGATCAACTTCGCATGCGTTGCAGGGTAACGCTCGCCTTCGATGTGAATTGCGGAGGAGGCTTCTTCGAGCGCGCGTACATCTTCTATGGTGAGCTCGATGATTGCTCCGACGATGTTTTCTTCGAGCCGCGAGAGCTTGGTTGTGCCTGGAATTGGAACGATCCATGGTTTCTTGGCGAGCAGCCATGCGAGAGCGATTTGCGCAGGGGTGGCGTTATTTTGCTCTGCGAACCTGGTGACTACCTCGACGAGCGCCTGATTGGCTTTGCGATTGTCTTCACTGAAGCGCGGCACGACAGCGCGGAAGTCGGTGCTGTCGAACTTGGTGGATGCGTCGATTTTTCCGGTGAGGAAGCCTTTGCCGAGGGGGCTGAAGGGGACGAAGCCGATGCCGAGTTCTTCGAGAGTGGGCATGACCGACTCTTCGGGCTCGCGCCAGAATAGCGAGTACTCGCTCTGCAATGCCGTGACCGGTTGCACAGCGTGAGCGCGGCGGATCGTCTTCGCGCCTGCTTCGGAAAGACCGAAGTGTTTTACCTTGCCTGCGTCAATCAAGTCCTTGACTGCGCCGGCGGTCGCTTCGATGGGAGTGTTGGTGTCAACGCGGTGTTGGTACAGGAGGTCGATGGTGTCGGTCTGCAGACGCTTAAGGGAGGCTTCAACGACCTGCTTAATATGGTCGGGTCGGCTGTTAGTTGCGGTCCACTTGCCGCCGTTGTTTGAATCGGGCTCAAAGCCGAACTTGGTGGCGATCACAACGTCTTTGCGGAACGGAGCGAGGGCTTCGCCGACAACTTCTTCGTTAACATAGGGACCATAGACTTCAGCGGTGTCGAAGAACGTAACACCGCGCTCAACAGCGGCTCGGATGAGCTTGACGGCTTCGGATTTCTCTGTGGCGGGGCCGAGGCCGAAGCTCAAACCCATGCAACCGAGACCGAGTGCTGAGACTTCAAGGCCGCTTTTTCCTAATCTGCGCTTTTGCATAGTTTCTCCTGGTCGGTCGTGCACTGTCCGAGCATGTTCAAGTCTAGTGAGACATCGTCTATGAGACTAGACGCTTTCCGGTTGACGGAGTTATGAGTAAAATGCATGAATCATGAAGAACGATTTAGGGGAACTTTCGGCATTTGCGACGGTGGCGGAAGAGCGCAGCTTCACACGAGCTGCTGCCCGCTTGGGTATTTCGCAATCCGCACTCAGCCACTCCATTCGTGGACTCGAGAAAAGGTTGGGGCTTCAATTGCTTGCGCGAACAACACGAAGTGTCTCTCCAACTGCGGCGGGTTCGACGCTTCTGCAGGAACTTGCGCCTGCGTTGGAGCGGATTGAGCGAGCTGTTGCGGATACTCGGAAACAGAGGGAGAGTCCATCGGGGCGGATACGGCTCATCATCCCGCGGACAGCGACGAAGGCGGTGATTCTGCCGAAGCTGGCTCAGTTTGCTCGGAGTTATCCTGAGATCGTGTTGGAGATCACCTCTTCGAATGACCCCGTCGATCTCGTAGCGGGAGAATACGATGCTGGTGTGCAGCTTGGCGAGTTCATTCAACGGGACATGATTGCCGTCCGGGTGACTAAAGAGATGCGTCTCGCCGTAGTTGGATCACCGGAGTACTTCAAATCAAACAGCATCCCGAGACATCCGCGGGACTTGAAAGAACATGCCTGCATTGGCTTTCGCTTTAGCAACGGTCTGTATCGGTGGGAGTTTGAGAAAGGTCGCAAGGCGCTCACAGTCAGCCCTCAGGGGCCCGCGTCATTCGACGATCCAGACCTCGTCGTTCAGGCGGTGCTCGATGGAGTAGGAATTGGAACTGCAATGGAAGATAGCCTCAAGGGCTTAATTGCAGAAGGACGTTTGGTTCAGGTTCTGAAAGATTGGTGTCCATCATTTCTCGGCTATTTTCTCTACTATCCCAGTCGTCGGAATCAACCTGCTGCTTTAGCCGCGCTTATTGACGCTCTTCGGTTGGATCAGTAATGGCAAACGCGCATGTCGCCAGGATCGATTCTGGATTTGTGCTGGAATCGCCGAGTTATTCGTTGACGGCAGATCGGTCCTCAAGGGTCGGCTTTGCGGCAACTTCAGGGTGAACGGCGGCCACGAACGCCGAACCTGCCGGAAACCCCGTTTTTTTTACAATACGACTCTATCGCCTCAGTGAACACGGCTACGCGCCTTTGCTGACGGCGGACGAGACGAAATCCAGAAAGACTCTCACTTTCGGGGGGATGTAGTTGCGAGATGGATAGATAGCGTGGATGGGAAAGCGCTCGTCGCCCCACTCAGGCAGCAATTCGATGAGGGCTCCTGTCTCAAGCATCGGTTTGACGGCGACTTCAAGGACCTGTGCAATCCCCCAGCCGGCCGCACAGATACTGTGCAAACTGACCATGTCGCTGACTATCAGTCTTCCTGGCGTGGCGATCTTCACAATCTTTCGGCCGCGATAATACTCCCATTGGAACGGTCTGCCTGTCTCCGGATTGCGGTAGTCGATCAGGGTATGTCGCTCTTTGAGAAGGTCGCTAGGATGAGAAATCGTCCCGTGCTCTGCGAGGTAAGCGGGTGCGGCGGCTGTGATAACGCGCGTGTCGAGAAGTCTTTTTGCAATAAGGCTGGAAGAAGGCAATTCACCCACGTAGAGAGCGACATCGATACCCTCGCCGACGAGGTCTCCCAGCTTATCGCTGCTGATGAGTTCTACGGAAAGATCAGGATAGTTTTCGAGGAACGACTTGAGTTGCCTACCGGTGATCACGTGGGCCAGGGTGGGGTGCATCTTGACCCGCAATCTTCCGCGCACCCTGGACTGTTCTTCTGCTACCGAGGTAAACGCCTCTTGGAAACCTTGCAGCAACGGCTCCAGCCGCTCAAGCAGTCCGCGCCCTTCGTCGGTCAAGGAAACGGACCGTGTCGTCCGGTCAAGCACTCGGACACCCAGACGCTTCTCCAAACGTGAGACGGCACGACTGGCAACCGACTGAGACAGGTTCAGTGATCTGGCTGCGCTGGCAAAGCTTCTGCATCGCACGACCGCTACGAAGACATTTGCATCGCTCAGCGTTTGCTCATCAAATTTCATGATTATTGCTTTCCATGCACCACTACTATGCATCACATGCGCGAAACGCCGCAATCCCCTCAAGCGTCAGATATCCAGTGCCGACTCTTCGGTCACGCTAGGAGGAAAGATGTTTGCAGTCATTGGAATCACGGGCAAGGTCGGAGGTCAGGTTGCGTGCAGTCTTCTCGCACAGGGACACAAGGTACGAGCCGTCGTGCGGAACTATGCCAAAGGAGAAAGGTGGGCGGCCCTTGGTTGCGAGGTATCCGTCGCGAACATCGACGATGCGGCGGCACTCACTGAGGCTTTCCGCGATGTGGAGGGGGTCTTCCTGATGACTCCACCCAACTACGATCCCGAACCTGGCTTTCCGGATACACAGCAAAATGCTGCGGCGATCCGTGCAGCGATCGAAGAAAGCCGTCCTGCAAAGGTCGTCTTTCTATCCACCGTTGGAGCTCAGGCCATTGAGCCGAACCTGCTCAATAACTCCGGCGTGACCGAGGCCATGCTTCGCACCGTCTCCGTTCCAGTGGTGTTCCTGCGGGCAGCATGGTTCATGGAGAACGCCTCGTGGGATGTCGAATCCGCAAAGACCGGCGTGGTGCACAGTTTCCTGCAACCACTGGATCACCGGATTCCGATGGTGGCGACGGAAGACATCGCTCAAACCGCGTTCGAGCTGCTAGGCGAATCGTGGAAGGGAGTTCGCATCGTCGAGTTGGAGGGTCCGGAGCGTTACTCCGCCACTGACGTGGCTGCAGCACTTGGGAATGCTCTCAATACCCCTGTGCGGAACGAAGTCGTTCCTCGGTCTAGCTGGGAAGAGTTGTTCCGTTCGCAAGGAGTGAAAAACCCGCTTCCTCGCATGCGAATGTTGGACGGCTTCAATGAAGGCTGGATCGATTTTGAGTCAGGCCCCGAAGGTTCACGAAAAGGCAGGACAACCCTGGAGGTTGCTCTTCGGTCGCTCGTCTCAAACAAGCAAAGCTAAAAACGCCCGCACAACCCTTTATAAGGAGCACAAACGATATGAGCCGTATCTTCATCACCGGATCTTCCGATGGACTTGGCCTTATGGCTGCACAACTGCTCGTTGAGCAGGGGCACTCCGTCGTCCTGCATGCGCGCAACGCCGAGCGCGCTGCGGAGACACATCGCAGGCTTCCGGAAGCCGAGGCCATAGTTATAGGCGACCTCGCCAGCGTGCAACAGATGCGTTCGGTTGCCGAGCAGGTAAACGAACTCGGGACGTTCGACGCCGTCATTCACAACGCCGCGGTCGGCTACCGCGAACCGCGGCGCATCGAGACGGACGATGGTTTCGCCCATCTGTTTGCCATCAACAGCCTCGCGCCCTATGTCCTCACCGCACTTATCCACACGCCTCGTCGGCTGATCTATATCAGTTCCGAACTTCACAAGCAGGGCGATCTGGGGCTCCGCGACCTGAACTGGGCGCAACGGCCCTGGCAAGGAGAACAGGCTTATTCAGACTCGAAGCTCCATAACGTCCTCTTGGCCTTTGCCATGGGCCGCCGCTTGCCTGGGGTGCCTTGCAACACGATGACACCCGGCTGGGTCCAGACGAAGATGGGTGGCCCTGGCGCCAACGATGACCTCGACCAGGCACATCGCACCCAGGTATGGCTTGCTGTGAGCGACGACCCTGCCAGCCAGGTCTCGGGAAAATACTTCCACCATCTCAAATCCCAGGAACCATTAGCGGCAGCGCTGGACGGTGGCTTGCAAGACCGCTACATCGCAGCTTGTGAGCAGCTCTCGGGCATAAAGGCATCGACATAGCTGTCGGGCGATCGCCACAGCTTAGGCTCGGTTCTGATCAGTCAGCTTATCGGCAACTTCGAGCTGTTGGGCGGCCCTCCGAGAGCGAACTTGCCGCTAACCCCGTTTTCGGGAACTGCTGTTTGGTCAACATAACCCGCTTCCTGATACCAATCACTCGACGGTCTATAACATCTTCGAATGATGCTCGTCTTCATTTCTCGAAGTGCGTGTATGGCGCTAATGAAGCGCAATCTTTACCCAGAGGAACCTCTCATGCCTCTCGTTAAACCAAAGATGGCATCACCTCCCTTCACCTGATAGTGCATTACTCGGCGCGCAACATCACCGCCGGATCGATCTGCACCGCACGCAGCACCGCAGGCAGCGAAGCCAGCAACGCCGAGCCTAGCAACACCGCACACGGCATAGCAAGCATCGAAACATCCGTGCCCTTCACGCCATACAAAAGCGCCTCAACATAGCGCACTGACACCAACCCCAATAAGACACCCACAATTGCACCCAGCATGACCATCGCTATCACTCGCACCGTCACCAGCCGAGCGATGTTAGCAGCTGGGGCCCCCAATGCAATCCGCACCCCAAGCTCGCGCTCTCGTTGTACGACCGAATAATTCAGAACGCCATACAGCCCAATCGTCGCCAGTAGCAGCGCCACTACTCCGAAGAACTTTGCCAACCGCGCCAGCAGCCGTTCGCGGATTGTCTGAGTCTCAATCAACTGCGTCTGCGTCGTCACTGTACTCACGCGAAACTCCGGGTCCGCCTGCGTCACCGCACGCCGCAGCACCTCAGCCATCTGCATCGGATCGTCGTTCGACGTCCTCACCACAATCGTCGCGTCGCGCATTGGCTGCAGCGCACCGGCCGCCGAACCCGCCGGCGTCGCTGCATGATGCAGCGGCAGATACACCTGCGGTAAGATCTGCTCGCGCACATACCGATACATCACGTCCTTTACCAAACCCACGATCTCGTAATGAACGCTCGGCCCAAACGCGGGCCTTGTATCGAACGACTGCCCTACGGGGCTCCGCCCACGGAAATACCGTTTGGCAAACGCCTCGTTTACGATCACCACACTCGGTGTCGTATCGTTCTCACGGAAGTCCCTGCCATCAACCATCCCAATCCGCATCGCATCCAGCCACCCCGGCGACACCTCAAGAAAGAACGCCAGCACCTCACTAGGCGTGGAGCCTTTCACCGAAACCCGGTCATTGTGTTGCGCCCCGCTCAGCAGCGGCCAATTCTCCAACGCAGTCGCCTGCACGCCCGGCACATTACGCAATACCGCCGCCATCTGGTCCCACTTCACCGGCGGCTGCGACACCCGTGTCGCCGTATCCAACAGCAATAGCCGTTCCTCCAGGAACCCCATCGGCCGCCGAGCCAGCTTCGCCTCCGTCATTGCAAACAGTCCTGCCAGAAAGAGCACTACAAAGCAGAACGCCACCTGGGCCGCAATCATTGCCTGCATCCACTTCGTCTTCGACCGCGGCTCCTCGCCGCCCTTCAGTGCGCTCACCGGCCGTACCGCGGAAGCACGCAGCGCCGGCAGCATGCCAAACAGCACCGTCACACCGAGCGCCAACGCCATCCCAAAGCCAACCACCATCCAGTCGGCCGACAGCACGAGCCGTGCCGGATCGTCCGGCGGATTGATCCGGCTCACTACATAGGGCGTGGCCCACCATGCAAACGCCATACCCAAAGCAGCGGCCATGAGCGCAAGCATCGCGCTCTCTACCATCACCATCCGCACCAGACGCGCCCGCCCCGACCCCAGTGACATCCGCAGCGCCATCTCCCGCGTCCGCGCCGCTGCCTGTGCCGCCATCAGGTTCGCAACGTTTGCGCAAGCGATCAACAGCACCAGTCCTACCAGTACACCCAACACCGTCAGCGCCGATCCATATTCGCTCTGTAGGTTAGAAGCACCAGTGCCGGCAGCCTTCAGTTCCAACGTTGCCTTTGGAAAGGCGGACACCACGCCCTTGTCGAAACTCTTCATCCGCTCGTTTTCCCACTGCTGATACGCCGCATTTATCTTGGCCCCCAGCGCCATGACGTTCACGCCGGACTTCGGCCGCACGAACATCCGGTAATAAAACAAATTGCTCTTTAGTAGATCGGGCTCCATCTTCGCCGGAGCAAAAATATCCGTAATCGTTCCTGGCTCGGTTCCCGTAAAACCCTTTGGCGCCACACCGACAATCTCGTATACGTTGTCGCCCATGCGGAACGTCCGTCCAACTATCTTCGGGTCCCGCCCAAATCTCCGATGCCAGTAGTCGTACGAGATCACAGCGTAAGGACTCTTTCCGACCACGCGATCGTCGTCTTCCGTCAATAGCCTTCCCATCACCGGCTTCAACCCAAGCATGGAGAACAGCTCTCCAGAGACCCATTGCCGGTAAGCCTTCTCCGTCTCCGCATCCGAGCCATAAGTCAAATCGATATGGCTCATCGTCGAAGCCGCCGCCACCTCGGCCTCACCCTTCGTCACGTCCCGTTCATGCTCAAATAACGGATACGAGTTGGTCTCAGAAAAGCCAGGCAGATACTCCGTAGGCTGCCGCGTATATGCCGCTACATATAGGCTCGCAGGATCGCTCACCGGCATAGGCCGCAGAAACAAAGCGTCCACCAACCGGAACGCCGCCACGCAGCTTCCAATCCCCAGCGCCAGCGAGAGCACCGCCGCCGCCGCCGTCACCTTGCGCTTCATCAACTGTCGCCAGCCAAAACGAACATCCGCCCGCAGAATCTCCAGCCACTGCCAGGCACGCATTTCGCGACACTGCTCCATCTGCCGCTCTACATTGCCCATCTCTTTCATCGCTATCTGTCGCGCCATCTCCGCTGAAAACCCTCGTTCCACCAAGGCATCCACCTGCCGCTCCACATGAAACCGGATCTCCTCATCCAGCTCCATCTCCGTGGCACGCTTCTTAAACAGCGTCCGCATTCGCAGGCGAAGACTGGAGAGCCAGCGCGACATCTTGATCACTTCGCCTCCTCAAGCAGCAACACCTGCGACACCGCAGTCGACAGCCGCTCCCAATCCGCAGCCTGTTCTGTGAGCGCCTTCCGTCCAGCACTCGTCAGTGAGTAGAACTTCGCGCGCCGGTTGTTCTCCGTCGGCTTCCATTCCGCCGTAATCCACCCACCCACCTCCAGCTTGTGCAGTGCCGGATACAACGACCCCTCACTCACCTGCAGCACATTGCCGGAGACGGCCTTCAGCCGCTGGTTCACCGCCCACCCATGCAATGGTTCCAGAGCAAGAATCTTCAAAAGCAGAACGTCCAGCGTCCCTTGTAAGAAATCGGATGGCTTACTCACTCAGGCACTCCCCTCGGTTACCGAGTCAGTATATTCACCGCTCCCCTCGGTAAGCAAGGGGAAGACGAGCTTAATCGCGGCGAACCTTCTCGCCGCTTTCGGTCTTCTGTTGGAGAATGGGCGACCGATCAGCTTTTGCACACATACCTTAGTTCACGAATTTCACTGTTTCCCCGAAGCCTGTTTTCGGCAAGTTCAAGTCCCGGAACTCAGATTACCCGCGACATTGCCCCCTATCAGGGACGATCCTGGCGCCTCCGCGACGTCCCATGCCCTGACCGCCTCGCCCTGGTGTACGCGAACAGGCTCTCCGCTCATCCTGAGCGAATCCCCTTTGCGGCAATCCCCGCGCCCTCTATTTTCCGGTTCCGGCAAAATCCCGACGTCGGGACGTCCTGACTCTCCATGAATTCCCGACGTCAGGAATCCCGGCCCGCCCCAAAAATTCCTAACGTTAGGAGAATCCTGACATCGGGAAAGCCGTCGGAGGCACTAGGCTCAGAGGAGCGCATTTGCGCCCATAGGAGCCTGACCAATGAAGAAGTCCATCCGTACCTCTGCCCTGATGTTCGCCCTCACCTTTGTCGCTGCAACCACGATGCATGCGGAAGTGATGGGAACCAACCCACGTCCGCAAGTTGCCTCTGCGTCCTTGTCCTGGGTCGATGTTGCGTACACTGTCTTAGCAGTCTATGGCTTCTAATCTCCGTTCGGACCGCGAGGCGGAATGCATGTAACGACACTGGACGATGTACTCTGGGCGGCTGGCTTTCTCGGCCACGCCGCCCTTCTTTTTGTCTTGCTATTTCGGGGACGATGGCGGGAGTTTCCGGTCTTCTCCGGGATGATCACCTATCAGATTTTGGTGACAAGCGTTTTATTTTTGATCTATCGGTACGGTACACGCCATGGCTATAGCGTGGCGTACTGGACGGCTGCGGTTGGCGACTTTGGCTTTCAGATCGGCATCATTTTCGAGATTGCACGGCAGGTGCTGCGGCCTACAGGAACGTGGCTCCAGGATGCGCGTAAGGGATTTCTTCTCTGGTCAGGGTTAGGTATACTGCTCGCGGTCGCGATTGCACTCTCGGCGAGACCTGCCGCGTCGTCAACCCTCAGCCTCCTCGAAGTGCGCGAGGTTCTGTTCACATCCTTGCTCACCTGTGAGGTCTTTCTGGCGATGATCTTCGCTGCCAACCGCCTCGGACTCCGGTGGCGAAGCCACGTTATGGCGCTCGGGCAAGGGCTCACCCTGTGGGCTCTGGTTGCTCTGGCTAGCTCCGCGGCGCACATTGCGCTCGGTTGGAACCGGAATTTTGTCGTGCTCGACCACATCCGCATGTTCTGTTATCTGGGGGCTATTATGTTCTGGATGGTCTCATTTTGGCTTCCAGAGCGCCAACGCGCGCCGCTGTCCCCAGATATGAGTGAATTTCTCATTGATCTACACCGTCGCGTGCAATACGATCTAGAACGACTCTCAACCACAAAAGGGCCCACCCCATGATCCTTTTTGCAATTGTTGCTTCAATGACTTGCCTGTTCGTTGCCGCGTCCGTGAAGGCGCATGTCCGTGCACGTCGTGCTACAAATGTTTCTTGGAATGGCCTAATGGCGAAGATCCAACCGGTCGAATCTGTCGCTATTGCGACCATCGCGCTCGATCACTTGGCACCAACAAAAAACCAGCTCGAACTGGAACCAGATGCGATATGGCAGATGATTGGCGGATTGAAGGGGCTTCAGCGCATGAAGGGTAATGCGGATGTTCTCATCGCCTTCGCTGTTTTTGCAGAACGCTGGAACTTCCACGAAGGAGTAATCGTGGCTGAGAGGATGCGCCGGGATGGTTTAGCTCTTCGCCGTGCAGTGAGGTCGATCGAGCGCGGCCTATTTTTGAAGAACATTCTCAACATGAGAATGATCCGGTTGGCATTCGATCTTCACGATGCCGCGGCTTCGTATTACCTCATGAGGCAGCGGCTGTTGGTACTGTACGAAACGAGTCACGGCAGGCTCCATCCGTATCTCGCTCAAGCCCTGTAAAGTAAATTCCTGACGTCGGGATTCCCTGCTTGTTTCAGGATTCTTCCAGTCACCATGCTCAGCCGCAGTCTGGTTTACAGCATTGCCAATCCGAGCCAACGGTGAGCTACAAACCTGCAAGCGTGATCTGAGATCCAAAAGTCGCCTTCTGTCCCCGGTCCGCCCGCTCAGCACAGGCCTTATATTTGGTGAATTTTCACTTCAATTGCGCACGGTAACCGCTTCATGATCATCCGCGACATTTCACTCCTTCGCCAGCGTTGCCGCTACCCCCGTTTGCAGGCACTTCGTTATGGAGCCCGACTTTTTATCAAAGTGATTACTGTCGCTGTAGGGATGACCATCTGTTCGCAGCACTTGAGAACGGGGCTTCTTGATTTTCCGGTCTATTGGGTCACTGTGTTGGCGTCTGTGCCACTGCCAAGTCGACTCCAAGAATCAAAAGCTGAGCAAAAGAAACTCTCTTGCGCTCGCCAGCACTTTCTCTCGCATCCCAGGCTCTGGCAGCATCCGCGCGATTTCAATTGCCCCGATCATCGTTGAAAAGATGGAAAAGAAAGCGCGCTCTTTGTCGGCAGTTCGCTGACCAGGCATAAACGGAAGCATTCGACTCTTGTATTTCTTCAGTTCCTCAAAGATCTGGGCCTTCATCGCCTTATCGGCCCGTGCCAACTCGGGCGCAAGAGCCGTCAACGGACATCCGTACTCGGCATGGTCGCAGAGCTCCGGACTCAGGTATGCCTTCACAATCGCCTTCCACGCCGCTTCTGGTTGGGACTGCTCCCCGACGTGAGCAAGGCGGTCGGCTATTTCCTGGAATGCCTCGCTCAGCGACTCCATGAGCAACTCGTCCTTGCTTCCGAAATGCTTGTAAAAGCCTCCATGGGTCAGACCAGCGTCCCGCATCACGGCTGAAACTGCGGCGCCAGTGATGCCTTCGGTGCGAACGCGCCGCGAGGCGTCCTTCACAATCTTCTGATGGGTTTCAACTTTGTGTTCGGGCCGATAACGCATAGCTCATTATAGGATGCTGGCAATCATCTCACCGTGCGATTCGTCCGCCTCTGACCCATTCGAAGAAATTCTGAATCCGTAGGATGATGAGTACAATCCTATGCGTACTGGAGGCCAAATGTCACCGCAAACGCTCTTTCAAATGCATCTCATTTTGGGTTATGTCGCGTGCCTACTTTGCTTCGGCGTGTATGTTCTGCCCAGGCTTAAGTCGATGGAACGGATCGAAGCGCAACGCGTCATCGCCACTGTGCACAGCTTCCGCTTCTTCGGGCTCGTTTTTATCCTTCCAGGCGTCGTCGGCCCCCACCTGCCCGCTGGCTTCGCCACGTTCGCCGCCTGCGGCGACTTTGCAACCGGGATCCTGGCCATATTGGCCCTTCTCACGGTAAGGGTGCGTGCGCTCTTTTGGTTGTTCGTCGTCGCTTTCAATCTCGTCGGGGCGGCCGACATCATCCTCGACTACTACCACGCCGTCCAGGTTGGTCTTCCTGCGCTAGCGGGGCAGTTGGGTGCAACCTATGCGATACCAATCATCTACGTGCCAGTGCTGGTGATCACGCACTTCGTCGCTCTCTATTGGCTGGTGCGTCCGCAGTCCAAGGCGGCTCCGGTCCGCACCAGCGATGCGATCGCATCCTAGTTGTGATCAACCGCCCTCATCAACTGCCGTTCCTGGAAAAACGTCCTTACCGATGCCACCATCGCGGCACGTTAGCACTATCGCGCCACGGACCTCACCAACCGGATTAAGCAGGACTCTGGGAGGTGGCGGGTTCGTTTTCCAGAACCGCATTTCAACAAGGAGAAGAAAATGTCTCAGCCTATACTGGTCACCGGCGCGGCCGGTGGCGCACAAGGTTCCACAGGACGCCAAATAGCATCCCTTCTGCTCGACAAGGGTGTTCCGGTTCGTGCCTTCGTTCATAAGCTGGATACAAGGTCCAATGCTCTCTGTGAGCTCGGTGCGGAAGTTGTGCAAGGCGATCTGTTGGACCCGGTCTCCGTCCGCGCTTCTCTCCGAGGGATAAAACGCGCTTACTTTACCTACCCCGTGGCGGCTGGGCTGCTTGAGGCTACAACGATCTTCGCTATGGCCGCACGCGAAGCAGAGATCGAGCTTGTCGTAAATAATTCGCAACTCCAGGGGGCGCGCAAAGCGCCAAGCTTTCGCAATATGCAACATGGACTAGCAGATCGCATCTTCGATTGGGCAGAGGTGGGAGCAGTCCATCTGCACGCGCCGCCATACTATGAAAACGTGCGGGCTCTGGTAAGAAAGAGTGTCTCCGAACAGAACACGGTGCTACTGCCGTGGGGCGACGGGAGCGCGACAATCCCGCTGGTAGGCGCAGAGGACGTGTCTCATGTGGCGGCTACGCTGCTGGCCAATCCAGAGGCGCCTTCCGAAAGCGCGTACGATCTGATCGCTGCAACACCCACGGTGAAGGAGATCGTCGATACACTGAGCACCGTGCTTCAGCATCCGATACGGTATGTCGACATCACGGATGAGCAGTGGGCCGAATCCATGAAAAGCCAAATCAATCCTCACGCGCTCGATCATCTGTCGCATCTTTGGCGATACTTTCGATCATCTGAAAGACGGAGCGATGACGAGGCTCGCGGCCTTACCGATACAATCCGCATCGTCACGGGAGGTCGTGCGCAAACTCTGGAGGACTTCTTCAGAGCTCACGCGGGAGAATTCGGTAGCGTTCCGGCTGCAATCTGAATCGGCCAGCAGCCATGTCCATCGACGTCTTTCGGGTGATTCACTCAGCGAACACTGCGCGGAGGACTTTACAGATTTTGCAGTTATGGGCGGTTGACGGACAGCCCAAGCAAGGACGCCGAAGAGAGACATGCCGATCTATCCGTTGATTTAGAAGTTTAGCGACATGAGCGGCACGTCCTTCCCATCGGTGGTAAGCCCGTCGATATGCCGAACCTTGACACCCATCATGTTCTCCGCAACTTGATGCGGAGAACATGAAATGCCCGAAATGTCGGGCGGTCTCAACTGGTCGACGCAACACCATCTGATTTAGATCATTTCTTAGAGCTGGTGTTGATGAGACAAGGAAGACGGTATGGTCTTTCTGCGGAGCAGAAGGCCGACATATGGCGCCGATGGAAGGCGGGCGAGTCGCTGCATGAGATTGGACGGGCCTTCGACAAGGACCACGGCTCCATTCAGTTCTTGTTGTCGCAGCACGGCGGGATTGTTCCTTCCGTTCGTCGCCGCTCGCCGAGAACGCTCACGTTGCTGAGCGGGAAGATATCATGGCGTCGCGACCCGGGCTGCGCCCTATAGCCTGAGATCCTCTCCGCCTCACAAGATGAGTCCGTTGCTTCTGCCTTCTGCTGTCAATTCTTATAGATTCTTGCCTCCCTCGGACGGAGGTGGAGGGTGGTGGCGCCGGCGGGGTCGCTGGAATCTCTGTAGTTGTCGAGCTTGAGATTTTTGGCTTGGATCCCCTGCGGCAGGGTATAGTCGATTGGCTGGCTGGAGAAGTTGAGGACTACCAGATATTTGGATGGACCTAGGGTTCGGGTGTAGAGGAAGACTTGTTCGTGGGTGGGGTCGAGGTCCTGGTAGTTGCCGTAGATGAAGGCTGGATCGGAGCGGCGTAGCGCGATCATCTTCTGGTTGTAGTGATAGATGGAGTCTGGATCTTTGACTTGATCGGCGGCGTTGATTTGCAGGTAGTTGGGATTGACGGGCTCCCAGGTATGGTTGCCCGTGGAGAAGCCTGCGTTCCTGGTTGTGTCCCACTGCATGGGCGTGCGGGCGTTGTCTCGGCCATAGGCTGCTGCTCCGGCGATTAACTGCTGCTCGGTGAGCTTGCCCTGGGCTACTTCGGTCTTGAAGCGGTTTTGTACCTCGATGTCGTTGAACTCGTTGATCTTGGTCCAGGGATAGTTGGTCATGCCTAATTCATCGCCCTGGTAGAGGTAGGCGGTACCGCGCAGGGTGAGGACCATGGTCTGCAGGAGTTTGGCGGACATGGCTCGTAACTCGGGAGTGGAGGTATCACCCCAGCGGGAGACGACGCGGGACATGTCGTGGTTCCCGAGGAAGGATGTGTCCCAATCCTGTTTGCCAAGAACGGTGGCATGGGCGGTGTAGACGGCTTTGAGTTCAGGCAGATGCAGCGGGCGATAGTTGTAGCCGCCCATGGAGCCGATGCGGGTGGCATCGAAGTTGAAGATCTGGCTGAGTTCGTGGCGGTCTTCGCCGACGAGGTTGTGGGTGCCCGCCAGGTCGATGCCGATGGCTTCGCCGACGCTCATGTCGTCGTACTGGGAGAGAACTTCGCGATTCATCTCCTGCAGGAACTCATCGCGCCGCGGCCCGTTGGCCCAGAGCTTGACCGCGTCCTGGCCGGGCGTCAGCTCGGGCAGGCCGGTGGGCTTGCTGATGAGGGGGATGACGTCCATACGGAAGCCGTCGACGCCCTTGTCGAGCCAGAAGCGCATGAGGCTGTAGACCTCCTGACGGACTTTGGGATTCTCCCAGTTGAGGTCGGGCTGCTTGACGGCGAAGAGATGCAGGTAGAACTGCCGGGTTGTTTCATCCCACTGCCACGCCGAACCGCTGAAGAAAGAGGTGTAGTTGTTGGGCGGGTCGAAGCCGTTTGGGGCGTTTGGATTGGGCTTGCCGTCGCGCCAGATGTAGTAATCGCGATAGGGGTTGGTGCGTGATTTTCGCGATTCCTCAAACCATTTGTGCTCGTCGCTGGTGTGGTTGACGACCAGATCGATGATGAGGCGCATGTGCCGCTTCTTGATCCCGGCCAACATCCGGTCGAAATCGGCCATGGTGCCGAACTCGGTCATGACTTTGCGGTAGTCGCGGATGTCGTAGCCGTTGTCGGCATTGGGTGAGTCGAAGTGCGGGCTGAGCCAAATCACGTCGACGCCGAGATTCTTGAGGTAATCGAGCCGGCTGGTGATGCCGTTCAGGTCACCGATGCCGTCGCCGTTTGAGTCCTGGAAAGAGCGCGGGTAGATCTGATAGACGACTGCTTCTTTCCACCAGCGCTGCGAGTAGCCGTTAATCACGGTGACGCCCTGGGATGGGCGTATAGCATCGACGGTTGCGGGCTCCGGGGATTGGGCGTGGGAGCTGACCCCGATTGCGGCTGCGAAGGCGGCTGAAAGAGCGAGTTTGAAAAAAGTGAGCACGCCGTATGGTAAGGCCGGGATGCCCTTTTGACGAGTCTGTCACAGCGCAGGTCAGCGGTTCTTTGGCAGATGGGCCGGAGCCGGAGCTTTCGGGTTGTGGGCGGTTGACGGGCAAACCGCACCTTACTCCCGTCAGTGTGGGCTGCTAGAGGCTCGCCCGCGTCCGTCTTGACCTCCGCTCGGACACTCAAAGGTTCGTGGATCCTGCGGCGTTTGTGAGGACTAATCCGGTCAACGGCGCACGAGTCGATCGCCTCAGGGAAACCCGGCCAAGCGCTGGCGTGAGTGTTGCGTTTTTCGCGATCCTTATTGGGGTATGGCAACGATTCGGATAGCCTTTAGAGGCAAGAGATACAAAGCTGCCTCTTAGGATGGATTCCATTTCAATGCAAAGCAACAGTACTCCCGTGCTCCAGGAAGAGATTGCAGGCCCTGCCCCGGCTTTTGCCCCGATCCAACGTCAACAGCGCTTCGCAAGTATGGACGTGCTCCGTGGCATTGCTCTGCTGGGCATCCTCATCGCCAATGTCTCCGAC
>FSXA01000670.1_pt1 | contig 20664 bp, 17 predicted proteins | sample 1638081 | NCBI WGS metagenome assembly FSXA01 (sample SAMEA3914788, study PRJEB12502) | metagenome | biome: forest; material: soil | place: Canada | collected 2011-07-03 | depth 0.1 m
ATGGTGGAAAACGCCACCCCTGGGTATCGTGTTGAATGGCGTAAATACACGGTCGGCCGAGTACGCAATGTACGGCTACTATCAGGGACAAAGGAGCTACTATGCCGCAAAAGCCAGCTAACATTGCGTTGCGTCGTGTGACCTCCATGTTTGCAGCTTCCATGGCGTTGGTCGCGTCCTTTCCATCTGCTCTGGCGCAACAGTCGTCAGCCATGGCGATTGCCAACATTGACAACACTGCGGGCCTGTCGGCAAGAAAGCCCGCAGTGGTGAATCATACCGGCGTCATGGCGGCGCCCGACGGCTTCGACAAACTCAAACTGACGCCGGGTTATCTACTGCAGATGAACATCTACGATGTTCCGGAGATGTCAACAGAGTTGCGCATCGATCCGCAGGGAAACGTGTCCATTCCTCTGCTCGGTGCAGTGCATGTCGCAGGAGATACTCTGCCGGAAGCACAAGCTGTTATAGCTAAGGAATTGGTTCAACACGACATCCTGAAGACTCCCCAGATCACGCTGAACGTTATCGAGTTTTCGGCAACCAGCATTTCCGTTTTGGGCGAAGTAGAGAGCCCGGGCCGGATTCAGTTACTGGCGCCAAAGCCCCTTGGAGATGTTCTCGCACTCGCCCAGGGCGAAACCCAGGCCGCAGGAGATGATATTGAAATTCAGCATCGTACGGAGGAACTGCAGTTCACGATTCGCCATGTGCAGTACGCGCAAGGCAAGGACAACACGCCACTGCAAAGCGTGATGGTCTATCCGGGAGACACAGTTGTTGTGCAGAAGGCGGGCGTGATCTATGTGTTGGGCGCAGTCGCGCGGCCTGGCGGCTACATGATGGTCAATGGCGGGACGCTGAATGTAAGCCAGGCCGTGTCACTGGCCGGCGGCACCAGTAATCTGGCCAAGACCAAATGGGCTGTGGTCGTCCGAACCCAGGGTAGCGAATTCTCGCAGTTCAAGGTACCTCTGCAAAGTATGGAGACCGGCAGCACGCCTCCAGTCTCCCTCCAACTGAATGACATCCTCTATATCCCAACCAGTTCCTGGAAATCGGTGCTAATTAACGGCTCGAACATCCTGGGCGCCGTCTCGTCAGCTTCAATCTACCGGGTGCCCTAGTCCGGACGAACGCATCTGCAACTAGATCGGCCTTGACGGAGTGATCATGAGACGTGTCCTTCATGTAATGCACAGCCTGGAGCGCTCCGGTATGGAGACGATGCTCCTGTCCAGCTATGACGAGTGGATGCGGCTGGGGTTCGACTGCGACGTTCTTGCGACAGCCGACGCCATCGGCCCAGTGGCGGAGCAGATGCGCGCAAGCGGGTACGGGCTGTTTCACATCCCGTTCCGCAACGGTCAAAGCTATCTGCCGAGACCTGCGTTTGTCCGCGAATTCTATGCGTTGTGCCGCAGTGGTTACGATGTAGTCCATGTCCACACGGAGATTGCACCGCCTGTCGTCGCCGTGCTCGCCAAAATAGCGGGGGTGAAAAGGATCGCAGTAACGCCGCACAATGTCTTTCACTTTTCAGGTGTGCTTCGCGCCCGGAAGTTCTGTGAGAGAGCCCTCGTCCGGCTGCTAGGCGGCCGCTACGGAATGATCAGCGAAGGCGTCACGGCATGTGAATGGGAAAGGTACCGGAACCGTGGAATTAGAACCTGGAACTGGATCGACACGTCGCATTTTCGTCCACCAACTCGCGAGGAACGAGCTGCCGCGCGAGAGGGCCTCGCTATAGGTGACGATCAATTTGTCACGTTATCCGTAGGCAACTGCAACTACGCGAAGAACCACGGCGCAATCCTGCATGCGCTTCCCTTATTGCCGGCATCACTGAATTTGCTGCATCTTCACGTCGGTCGCGAAGAGGTTGGTTGTCCGGAACGCCGTATCGCCGCAGAGCTTGGGGTCGAGAACAATGTTCGGTTCCTCGGCTCCCAGACTGACCCGCTTTCATCTCTCTGGGCGGCGGATGCCTTCTTGATGCCTTCTCACAATGAGGGGCTTGGACTCTCTGCCATCGAAGCCGTAGCGACCGGACTCCCCCTGCTGTGCTCTGAGGTGCAGGGTCTCAAAGATGTCGCAGCCGAGACGAAGTGGACCATTCTCACTTCCACTTCTGCAGACTCAGTTGCACAGGCAATCATGACGCTGACTGCGATGCCGGCAACTCGGCGCCGTCAGAATGCTCTCGAAGACAGCTGCCGGATTCGGGAACGCTTCGCAGTTGAAAGCGGCGTCCGCAGCATTACCGAAGGCCTTTATCGGGACAACATGCTCGCTACGCAAATTCAGCAGCACGAATGGATGCCCTCGTGAAGATAGCCATCTCAGCACCAACCAATATCCATGCGCTTGCACGTTTCAGCAACCGCTCTACCGAAGGGATCGTTCCCGGACTCGGAAGCACCGCGACCACGCCGCTCATCATTGAGCTTCTTCGGCGTGGCCACGAAGTCACCGTATACACGTTGAGCCGAGGACCGATCAAGGAGGAGCTATACGAATGGGAGCGCTTGAGGATTTTCGTCGGTCCTTATCGAGAGCGCCATATCGCCCGGAACTTCTTCAGTCCGGAGATAGAGTATCTGACGCGGGTGATCCGAGCAGACCAGCCGGCCTTTGTGCACGCTCACTGGACCTATGAGTTTGCTCTGGGAGCGTTACGGTCGGGCGTACACACCGTGACGACCATCCATGATCTCCCCTGGAACGTCTTGCGCTATTATCGGGATCCGCACCGGGCAGTGCGCCTGCTCATGGCGTATGCGGTCGCGTTTGCAGGAAAGCAATTCACTGCCGTATCGAACGACGCTGCCGATCATTTCCGCCGTTACTTCAAGCCGGGCTCAAGGATTGCGGTGATTCACAATGGACTCCCCGCTCCCATGTTTGAACACGGAGATCAGCCTGCGACGACCCGAAGCGAGGGCTGTACCTTCGCGACAATTCTTCAAGGATGGTCCCGCAGGAAAAATGCAACTGCTGCCCTGAAGGCATTCGGAATCGTCCGCAGCAGACTCCCAGAGGCGAAGCTGCTTATGTTCGGCCTCGATTACGAGCAATATGGTCCGGGGCACCTGTGGGCGCGGGAAAGGGGACTCGATTTCGGAGTCACCTTCGTCGGCGAGCTTCCCTATCCTGAGCTTCTGCAGCGGATGCGCGACGAGGTGGACGTCATCGTCCATCCGTCCCTCGACGAGTCGTTTTCGATGGCAGCCCTGGAGGGGATGGCTCTTAGAAAGCCCGTCATCGCGGGGCGGTCAACTCCTGGCGTCAGGGAGGTGCTTGGCTTTGGCAAGGGGGGCATTCTTGTCGATCTGAACAATCCTGCTGCGGTAGCTGAGGAGATGGTACGACTCGCGAGCGACCTGCAGTATCGCGACCGCATAGGACGGGACGGCTATTTACGAGCGTCGTCTTTGTACCGTCTCGAAAATGTCGTGACCCAGTACGAAAACTTCTACCAGGGCATTCTTGCGATCTAGTTCGACAGTTACTTCCAGGGCACTCTAAACCACTTGTGGAAAGGAGAGATCGAATGAAGCTTGCAGCCGAAAAATTCTATTTCTTTCTCATCCTTTGTTCCGTATCGGGCGCTATCAGTCGCGTCTTTGGAGGCTTCCATGCGCCGCAGGCTGGCGGAACGAGCACAACAGCATTCTCCGGCGGAGATTCTGATCCAGTTCTTTTCCTGTTTAGCGCAGCGATCGCAGCAGCAACACTCTTCGTCGCGTTCGGCAAAGCTCCATCCATTGTCGCGACACTGACGCGCCTTCCTGCTCTCTCCGCGCTATACGCCTTTGCTGCCATATCTATCCTATGGAGCGATGACCGTACCAGCACGGTTCGAGGCTGCACCTATCTGGGGCTGTATCTCATTTCTGCGGTGTGTCTATCCATGCGGTTCGACAACGAAGAGATCATCCGCTATGTCGGGAACACAATCGCGATTCTGGCCTTCGCGAGTATCGCTGGACAGTTTCTGCTTGCTCCCACATCCGACCCCGCTCCGGGCTGGACCGGCGTCTTCCCGCAGAAGAACGATCTCGGGGCTGTAATGGCTATCGGCATTGCCGCTTTGCTTGTCACGCGTAGGCAGTGGACGGTCTTGCGTGTTGTCTCGGTCGTGCTTTGTGCAGTGATGCTTGTGCTATCGCAGTCCTTCACTTCCATCCTGGCCGCGGCGGCGGTCGTCGCGACGATTGTGTTCCTTCGCTTCAACGGCCATCTGCGCGCGTTGTTTCTGACCACTGTTGTGGGCTCAGGCATGATTCTCGCCGTTGCGTTGACCGACCTGTCGAGCGTCTTCACCAGCACAACGGGGAAGGATCTAACCTTCACTGGACGAACGCTCATTTGGGATCTAGTCATAAAGAAGATCGCGGAGCATCCGCTCCTGGGCTATGGCTACGGCGCGTTCTGGTCGACTCAGTCGGAGACAATCAATCAGTTCTCGACGTGGAAGCCGGGGCAGGCGCACAACGGATATCTCGATATATGCCTGAATCTTGGTGGAGTCGGACTGCTGCTAACCCTAGCGCTGATCATTGACGGCATCCGCCGTGCACACAACCTCCGCAAATTCTACCGGCACAATGCGGGTGTCTGGATGCTCGTCGTTGCGGTGCTCCTGCTGGGGAGAGACTTCGCCGAGGCAAGTTTTCTGGATCTTTCCATTACATGGTTCGTGCTGCTCCTCACGTATTTGTCCACCTGGCGAACTGAAGTTGCACTTTGTGACGCCACTCTGGAAGCAGTTCGTCGCCAGGCACCTCAGGACCTCTCCACCATCCCGGCAAACGCATGCTGGCAGCTTACTTCATAGCCTCGCCCGACGAAGATCACGCAGCAGCATAGGAGATGGACATGCCGATGTCAACGCAACCTTCTATTTCACAAACAGCCCCGATTCGTACCGTGGCAGTTCTGTTGACTTGTTTCAATCGTCGTGAGCTTACCCTCGCATCCCTCGAATCTCTATTCCAACAACAGGGTGTGCAGGACCTTGAAACCACCGTATACCTCGTGGACGACGGATGCACCGACGGGACCGGCGATGCTGTTCGCGCCCACTTTCCGCAGGTGAAACTATTGCAGGGCAATGGTTCGCTCTACTGGGTTGGGGGCATGCGATTGGCTTTTGACACAGCACTCAAAGTTGGATTCGACGCCTATGTCTGGCTCAATGACGACACAATTCTCTATGCCGATGCTCTGGCGCGTCTTGCTACAAGCGCCAATCAGTGGATGGCCGATGCGAAGCCCGCCATCGTCGCCGGCAGCGTGTGCTCGCCTGTCACCGGGCATCACACTTACGGGGGATTCGTACGCCGGTCACGCGGTCCAGCACTGTATTTCGACAAGCTGGAACCGCACCCGCTTGTTGGTCTAACGTGCGACACGATGAACGGGAACTTTACGCTCATTCCGAGGATCGTGGCGGAGACGATCGGTAACATTGAGCAACGCTTTCGTCAGCAGTTCGGCGACGTTGATTACGGACTACGCGCCGGCAACGCGGGATTTTCTATTGTGCTTGCGCCAGGCTATGTCGGCGAATGTTCTGAAAACAGTCTGGCGGGTACTTGGCGTGACCAGCGAGCCTCGTTTACCAAGCGCTGGCGCCAACTCGTATCGCCGAAGGGTGTTCCTGTTGCGGAATGGCTTCTCTATACGAAGCGCCACTACGGCTGGCGCTGGATGCACTACGCTGCTTCACCCTATATCAAGACCATCGTCTCCAGTTTGCGTCCTGCGACTCTCATGCGCTCGGTGGACACCGCTGAACCAGCCACTGAGCGGATACGTTCTCGGCCAGACAACATCTTGCCGCAGCCCACATCAGAACGGATCAGTGAACAATGACGATGAATAGAGAATCGCTTCTCCGCTGGAGCTACTTCTCCACCTTTTCCACTGCTGGAATGCAGTTGCTCGCGGCGATACTCATAACGCGCTTTCTGCAGCCAAAGGACTACGGCCTGGCTGCGATGGCGATGCTTTGCTCTGGCTTGACCGCATACTTCACCCAGTTGGGCATGGATCGGGCGATCATCCAGAAGCCCGAAATCACCACGGGAAATATTCGGGCCGCATTTACCCTGAGCGTCGCTACAGGTCTGTGTGGATTTATCGTCCTGGCCGCGTTGTCGCCCCTGCTTGCGATTTACTTCAAAGAGCCGCGCCTTCCTGGAGTTGTCATCGCGTTTGCTCTGAATCTTGTGTTCCAGTCCGTCTCGATGGTTGCTGGAGGTCTGCTGCGCCGTGAGTTCCGCATCCGAAGGCTTGCCATCTGCGACATATCTGCATACCTGCTCTCGACCTTCGGCCTTGGCCTTCCCATGGCGATCAAAGGGTACGGGGTATGGGCGCTTGTAGCCAGTAATGTGTCTCAGCCGCTAATTGTAGCCATTGCATACTTTATCGCGCGCCCGCATCCGATCCTCCCTACGTTCAACCGGGAGGACTACCGCCACATCACCGGCTTTGGCGGAAAGGTCTCGCTAACTACATTGGTCGAGGCGCTGAGTGGATCGTTGGACACGCTTATTCTTGGCCGGCTTGTGAGTGCGGGATCTCTGGGCCTTTACAACCGCAGCGCGACCCTCAGTCAACAGCCTATCTTTGCACTCTCGTCTGGTCTGTCCCGAGTCTTTCACCCTTCTATCGCACGCGCTGCTGATCGCAAGCTCGAAGACTGCAAGCTTATGCTGCAGAACAGCCAGCGGCAGCTCATGGCGATCGTCATTCCCACCTGCATTGGCGCTGCCGTCGCGGCCCCGACAATTATCCCGGTCATCCTCGGCAGGCAATGGGCAGGAGCTGTCCCTGTCTACCAGGCGCTTTGTATCGATGCAGCGCTCGACGCTACGTTTCATCTTCCCGCGATTCAACTCGAGGTGCTTAGCCGGTTTAAAAACAAGTTAATTGTCCAACTCCTGTACGGCATCACGCTGGGAGTTTCGGTGGCTGTCGCAGCGCGCTTCGGAATCGTTGCTGTGGCGTGGGTTCATCCGGGTCTCCAGTTAGTGCGGACAATCTGCCTGCACGCCTTAAGCGCGCGATCGCTGCGTACGAGCCTGTCCTCGCTGCTTGTGGCATGGCGGCCCGGCATGATCTGCGGGGCCGCAGTAGGCATTCTGATTTACCTTACGCAGTCCTTATTGGCAGACGCAGGCAGCTCGACTCACGCGCTGCAGTTGTTACTACTCATTGCGATAGCAACAGTCGCATCCGTTGCGATGTATCGCACCTTCTATCGTGGCAGCGTATACAGCCCCTGGGTCCGTGTACTTCGCTTCAAAAGCGCCCCAGTGCCAACCGATGTCCTCAGCGTTCAGTAGCAGGGCGGCTAATACAGATTTCGCGCGAATTCTATTTGCCAGGAGAAGGACAATCATGAAGAGCGCAACCGCGATCGATATAGCCGCCTACCGGAAGCATGCAGAACGGAGCCAAAGCATACCAAAGGTTGCAGGGCACAGGCTGATTGTGAATGGCGACTCTGGTCTCGGCAACCAGATGTTCAAGTACGCCGCAGGATTGTATTTTGCAGGAATCCTCCAACGAAATCTTGAAATTGTGAGGCCATTACCCAGCCAGCAACAATGGAATGGCTTCAGCCGGCCATTTCAGTTGGATAAGTTTTGCATTGAGGCGCATGTGCGTGAGCCGGGACTACTCGACAGGTTGCTCTTCTCAGGGAAAACCAAAATACGACGATGGCATCACAGGCTTGAACGCTTATTGAATGTTGAACTTCTTGAAGAGCCCGTCGCCTATCGATATCACGCCCAGCTGAATCACAATACAGCGACAGCCAGGACCTACATGAACGGTTACTGGCAAGCGGCCCGCTATGTTGAGGAGGTAGAGGCCGAGCTTCGCGCTCAGTTCCGTCTTCGCGACTCGCTAAGCCAGACAAGCCTGGAATATGCGAAGAAGATCACGTCGCTCAGGCTTCCCATCTCCGTTCATATTCGGCTGGGCGACTATTCGCTGATAACCCACTCGTCCGGACCGAATGGCCAACGGGTGAGCAACGTCCTGCCGGTACAGTACTACGAACGCGCTCTGGCCGCCGTGGCGAAATCGTTTGCAGGCTTCACCTTTGTCGTGTTTTCGGATGACCCGGAGAAAGCAAGAACGCTCCTGCCAGCACTGGATCATTGCATCTTCGTGGAGGGGAACGGACCCGATGCGGCTCATGAGGATTTGGTTTTGATGTCTCTTTGCAGCCATCATGTGATCGCCAACAGCAGCTTCTCCTGGTGGGGCGCGTGGCTCAATCCCAAAGCCAACAAGCGCGTCTTCGCGCCACGCTACTGGGGCAATACCGCTGAGAGTTACTTTCCGGACCTCTATCCGTCCGGGTGGACGATCATCGATAACCGCTAAGAATAATGGCGGCGGCAAGAACCTCCAATTCCTTTGATCGTCGCGCGATTTATTTAGGGAGAGAGCAATGAGACTACTTGTGCTCTACCAGGGAAAAAAATCTGCCGAAAATCATCCAGGTTACTACTGCGGATTTGAGCGGCTGGTCAGCGAGGGGCGGCTTGAGACGCACGTTCCACTCGGATATCTGGGTGAAGCTGAAGAAAGAGGCTGGGATGGATTTTGGGATTACGCTCACCAAACCGCCGAGCGCATGGGTGCGGACGCTGTCTTCCTCCAGTTCTTTCATGCCGACATGCCTAACCCCCAGAAGGGGATTCTGCGAATCAAGAATCTTCCCAACAGGCCTGTGGTCTTCTCCAGCCTCGGTGATCCCTTTGGACGGTGGACGAAGCGTATTCCGCGTTCCTCCAAAGTGGCCAGTGCGCTTTCTGATGTGAGCTTCCTTACCGGCATGGGATACATCGCACAGCAACTGGCCGCAGCCGGAGGAAGAAATCTTGTGCTCATGCCGCTCGGATGTTGCCAGGTGCGGTTCGCGGGAGCGCCGCCGATCCGCTCAGGGCAGCCTGAGTTTGACTTGTCATTCGTGGGCAATCGGATGAACAGCCGCAGTCCGCTCAACCACTTTTATTGGGTCGCCCGCAAGAGGGTGGAATTTGTCGCTGCACTTACTCAGCGCTACGGCCGCCGATTCGCGTTGTTTGGTAAAGACTGGGCGGGAAACCCCTCATGGCAGGGGACTATTCCCTACGCCAAGCAGCACGAAGCCTATCAGCGATCTGCCGTGGCGCTTGGCGGTATGCCGAACGCATATCACGACTACTACACCTCCGACAGGCCGTTCATCGCATCTACGTCTGGTGTACCGCTAGTCGACTTCTGGGTCCGCGGGGTCGAACGAATTCTCAAGCCGGAACGCGATTGGTGGTTGGCCCGTGATCTCGACGAGATGTTTCGAGTTTGTGATCAGTTGCTGGATATCTCCTGCGACGAACGCCACAAGCTAGCGTGCGAAGCCCGACGGCAGGTGCTGGCAAGCCACACGCAGTACCATCGCTGCGCCGAGATGGTTGAGATCGTCGAGAGCCTGTTGGCGGCTCGCCGCGGAGGCTACCTAGCATCCGCCCCTCAGCTCAAGTTCCTGCAACCTGCACAGAGAGCAGAGACATGCCCACCTGCAATTGTGCAGTGGCGCGGGTAATCCATCCTCTTCTCTACTCGACCGCGGTCATAACGAATACAAAGCCATCGGAGGAAGCAAAGACTATGGAGACCACAAAGATTCCCATGGACGGCAGATCCCAAACCGGTGTTAGGGTAGCTGTACTCACACATGTACTCATGCAGCACCGGCTCAGTCTGCTGGAAGAAGTGGCGTCGCACATTGCACAGTTTCGCGTCTTTATCTCTTCCAACTACGACGAAGCGCACCATTTTCCTGTGTCACGAGGGACGCTGAATGTCACCGTCCAAAAATCGCTGAACTGGACTCACCGCTTTTATAACCGCAACGGATACGCAGATGTAAGTTACATCAACGTACCCTACGACACGTTCTTTCAACTGCTTTGCTATCGTCCTGAACTCATCATCTCAACCGAGTGCGGCGTCCGAAGTGTACTGAGCATCCTGTATCGTTGCCTGCATCCTTCCACTTCGGTCATTCTCTGGGCGCAGGTCTCCGAACACACGGAGACTGCGCGCGGCTGGCTGCGGCGTTCCATCCGTTGGTGGATGTTTCGCAACGTGGATGCGGTGTATGTCAACGGCAAAAGCGGTGAAGCCTATATTCGGAGCCTCGGTTTCACGGGAGGCGTATATACAGTTCCATACACTATTGACGAGGGGCTGTTTCAGACCAGCGCTTATGCACCCGATACTCGGGTCCGGCGCCTTCTCTATACCGGCCAGCTGATCGAACGGAAGGGTCTACGTGGATTCTGCAAAGTGCTGAGCCGCTGGTGCGCCGACCATTCTGAGACGCGCGTCGTCTTCCGCATTGTCGGCGACGGCCCCGAGCGCGCAGCGCTCGAGTCCATCCAGCTGCCTCGGAACCTCGTTCTGGAGATGCTGCCGGCGATGCCCCAGAACAAACTGGCAGAACAGTACCGTCAGGCGGATATTTATGCCTTCCCGACGCTAGGCGACGAATGGGGCGTAGTCGTCAACGAAGCGATGATCGCTGGTCTTCCAGTGCTCGGCAGTGACCTCGGTCAGGCTGCGTCGGAGTTGATCAAGCCGGGCGTAAGCGGATGGCTGTTCTCTCCGGGCGATGAGCAGAGCCTTTACGAAGCGCTTGGCCAGGCATTGACGGCCGATTCTGAGACCCTGCACGCGATGTCTCAGAATGCCAGGCAGTCTGTCGCTGACATCGCGCCGCGTATCGTGGCGGAGAATATGGTTCGCGCGATCGAGTACACCTGCCAGGTGCCGAAGAGACCGCAGGGCAGCGCGTTGGCATCAACAGCTGAGTAATCACGCAACGAAGGGCGAAATATCGTCCGTGCACTCTTCGTGAGAACCATCCACCAACCTGCCATAAATCCAAGTCAGGGGTATCTAAATTCAGGCCGTGAGCTGTATTTCTGGTCCACGATCCGAATTCTTATTGAGGGGTAACAGTATGCGTGTTTTAGTAACTGGCGGGGCTGGTTTTCTTGGGTCTCATCTATGTGATGCCCTCCTTGGTCGCGGTGATACCGTGATCTGTGTCGACAATCTGATAACCGGGCGTGAGAAGAATATAGAAAAGCATCTGAATAATCGTAAGTTCAGATTTATCCGGCATGATATCTGCATTCCTTTTGACCCTGGTTATTTCGACTACGTGTTTCATTTCGCCTCGCCGGCGAGCCCATTTGATTATCTGAAATATGGTCTTGAGACTTTAGATGTGGGTTCAATCGGGACTCGCAATGTCTTAAATCTGGCTCACCGATATGAGGCACGGTACCTGGTTGCGTCTACGTCGGAGTGCTATGGAGATCCGATCGTGCATCCCCAGGTGGAAACCTACTGGGGCAATGTTAACCCCATTGGACCGCGATCGGTGTATGACGAGTCAAAGCGCTTTACAGAGGCGCTGACCATGGCCTATCACCGCTATCGCGGAGTGGACACTCGCATCCTGCGGATCTTCAATACCTATGGACCCCGACTGCAGTCCAATGATGGCCGTGTGATCTCGACCCTGGTGCGACAAGCGCTCCGAGGCGAAGATATGACGATCTTCGGCGACGGTTCGCAGACTCGCAGCTTCTGCTATGTGAGCGATGAGATCGAAGGAATACTCCGCCTTGCGGATTCGAATGAGCGCGAGCCTGTGAACATCGGCAATCCGGATGAGTTCACCATTCTTGAGTGTGCGTCTCTGATCAAAGAATTGACGCAGACGAAAAGCCGCATCGTCTTCCGGCCTCTGCCTCAGGACGATCCGAAGCAGCGTAAACCGGACATCTCTAAAGCCAAGCTGCTGCTTGGTTGGAGCCCGATTGTTACGTTACGTTCCGGCCTGCTGAAAACCATTGACTTCATGGCGAAAGAAGCGGAAGTCGAAGAGGTTTCTCCAAGCTTCACTTTGGCGAGTTAGATCCATATCGCTCTGCGATTCGGAGTTGACTACGTCTTGTTATGCAGTCAAGATCACGACCGATTCTTACAACAGACTAGATGCATTGGAGGGACTATGAAGATTGCTGTTATTGGTGCTGGATACGTCGGCCTCGTTTCTGCAGCATGTTTTGCAGAGCTTGGCCATCAGGTGATTGCAGTCGACAACGACCCGGCCAAAGTGGAGATGCTGCGTGCGGGACATATCCCGATCCACGAGGACCATCTGCCGGAGCTGATTGCCCGCCATCGCAATAACCGGCTTCAGTTCTCGAGCGAGACGCGCTCAGCCTGTCAACAATGCGATGTTGTGTTCATCTGCGTGGGTACGCCTCCGTCTGTTACAGGCGAAGCCGACCTTTCGTATGTGGAAGGCGTTGCGCGCGAGTTGTCCGGCGCGCTCGACCGACACAAGGTGATCGTTGAGAAGAGCACTGTTCCGGTGGGCACCTGTGAAGCGGCCTATCGCACCATGTTGCTTAACGGAGCATCGCCAGAGGACTTCAGCATCGCCTCCAATCCGGAGTTTCTTCGCGAGGGAACCGCGGTCATGGATTTCTTGTATCCCGATCGCATCCTCATGGGTGTTTCGGATGAGATCAGCAGGAACGCGTTGCTGGAAATCTACATGCCTATCTTTGAAGGGACCTACAAGACGCAGCCAGGCGCACTTCTTATGGATGGCGTGCCAAAGTGTGCGCAGCAGATCATCACCAGTGTTAAGAGTGCCGAGATGATCAAACATGCGTCGAATGCGTTCCTGGCACTGAAGATCTCCTTTATCAACTCTGTCGCGAACGTGTGCGAACGAGTGGGCGCGGATGTTCGGGAAGTGGCGCTGGGCATGGGGACAGATTCGCGAATCGGACCTCGTTTCCTGCATGCGGGCATCGGTTATGGAGGCTCCTGCTTCCCGAAGGACGTGCTGGCGTTTCGTTCCGTGGCTGCTTCAGTCGGCTATGACTTCACCCTTCTCACTGAGGTCATGGCGGTGAACGAAGATCAGAAGCGGCGTTTTCTGAGCAAGGTGAGAGAGGCTCTCTGGACGCTTCGCGGCAAGAAGCTGGCTGTGCTTGGGCTGGCGTTCAAGGGCGGAACAGACGACTGTCGGGATTCACCCGCCATTGACCTGGTGAAGAGGCTGCACGCCGAGGGCGCGAAGATCGTTGCGTTTGATCCCGTGGCGATGGAGCGCGCAAAATCCTTATTGCCGGAGGGTGCGGCGGTGTATGCGGAGAGCGCGTACGAAGCTTGTGTGGGAGCAGATGCTCTGCTCCTGCTGACAGAGTGGCCCGAGTTTGCGCAGCTGGACTGGGTTCGTGTTCGTCACTTGCTGAATTGTCCGATCGTTCTCGACGGTAAGAATCTGCTTGATCCTGTTGCCGTTCGCGCGGCGGGATTGCGCTACTACGGCATTGGATCAATTCCTGAAACTCTTGGCATTCCTCAAAAGAACTCCTTCACCACAGCAACGGATGGTCTCTCGTCTCCAACAGCAGGTGCAGCAGACGCGGATTCGTATGTTCTTGTGTCTGCGCTGCAGCAAGAGGCGAACGGGACTGCGGCGGAGGCACTCTCCGAAACGATGTTCTGAGCCAATGCAACTCGCGGAGAAGTACCGAAGCGAGGGACGAGATAATCGAATTTATCAACCCGAACGCATTTGCGTACCTCAGCAGGAAGCCCCCAGTGCCTCAATCGGCAACTGGGGGCTTTTTTGTTGGGGTCAGACGGATGCGGAATGACCAGGGGGTACCCCCATCCCTCTCAATGATAAGCCAGGTAAGTATTACCGGCTGAAGCCGCAAGGCAAATAGTGCAGTTACGGCGCGGGTGGCACGCCACGGCTAAAGCCGAGGAGCCTGAGCAACGCGAAGGGATGAGGGGAAGACGTGCTCAGGGGTTTCCGTATTGGCACTTGCTGTTGCCTGCTCTTGCTGTTGCGATGATGTTGAAACCGATTCGTGGCGTCGGGAATCTAAAATCCAGGCGCAAGTGCAGGTTTCGTCGCAGGGGTCTCGCGGGTTTCCTATCGCTACTGGCCAGTTGCACGCGCGGAGATCGTAGACATGGCAATGGAGCTTCAACAACTAAAGTACTTTTGCTCGGTCGTTCGCTACGGCAGTTTCACGAAGGCTGCCGAGCAGGAGGGTATAGCTCAACCAACGCTCTCGCTGCAGATTCGGAGATTGGAGAAGTCGGTCGGATCGACACTCTTTGTGCGGCTTGCGCGGTCAGTACGCTTAACACACGCCGGTGAGATCTTCCACTCCCATGCAAAAGAGATCATCCGTCGATCCCGGCTGGCCGAGACACACGTGCGGCAGTTGGAGAACGGAATCGGCGGACCACTTCGCATTGGCGTTATCCCGACCGTGCTTCCATATTTCCTTGCCCCACACCTCCCGGAGTTTTCGACCTTATATCCAGAGGTCGATATCATCCTGACGGAAGACGTCACCACAAACCTCATCGACAAGCTTCGTGCCGGCGATCTCGACGTCATCATCGTTAGCCTTCCCCTGCGTCAGCCTGATTTTGTCTGTAGCGAGCTGTTGCGTGAGCCGCTTGTTCTCGTTGCACCGAAAAATCACACGCTGTGTCACGCACAGCCCACAAAACTTGATCTCTCTGGTGAGCGTCTTCTCCTGTTGAAAGAAGGTCATTGCTTCCGCGATGACATGCTCATTGCGTGCAGGCGAGGCAGCGCGGAGATGGCGCCCGTCTTCGAGTCGGATCACTTCGGGTCTATCTTTTCTCTCGTCGCGCACGGAGCTGGAATCACTATCGCTCCGAAAATGGCCGCGGCGCAGGCAAGCGGGTGCGCCGTGTTGCCCTTGCTCAAGGAACAATCGAGGCGCGTTGGCTATGCCCGGCTCAAAAGCAGCTCCAAATTCAAGACGCTGACCGCATTTACGAAATGGTTGCGAAGTATGTCGGAATCCATTGCGGGCGATAGTCGCTCGTGACGCATGGGCGACGAGCTGATGTTGATTTGAGAGTTCAGGCGCACGTCAGCGGCGGTATTCGCTTGATGAGCATGATTGCGCGCGAGCTGGAATCAACTTTAAACCAGCGACAACATTGCTGTTCGTAGCTATACGGAAAACGCAATAAGAACTATAGCCTGGCCGATCTACCTCCGCTCTTGCTGAGGCGATACGCTCAAGTTGCTTCGGTGAATGAGTGGCGTACAGCCGACGCGAAATTGGAGAATATCGATGAAAGCAAAATTTGCGTTAGCACTACTTTTTTCTGGAAGCCTCGTTTATGGACAGCAACAGACTAAGACTCTCACCACAAACGCGGGCGCCCCGGTAGCAAACAATCAGGACTCCCTCACCGTCGGTGAGGATGGACCGGTCCTACTGCAGGATCTCCATCTGATCGACAAGCTTCAGACGTTCGATCGCGAGCGTACCCCGGAGCGCGTGGTGCACGCGCGCGGCGTTGGTGCACACGGTGTCTTCGTCTCCTACGGTGACGAGTCGCAGTACACCAAGGCTGACTTTCTGAACGCGAAGGACAAGCAGACTCCGGTCTTCGTTCGCTTCTCGACCGTGATGCCCCCCACCGGCTCGCCGGAGACGGGGACACGCGATCCCCGCGGCTTCGCAACGAAGTTCTACACGCAGCAGGGTAACTACGACATCGTCGGCATCAATCAGCCGGTCTTCTTTATCCGTGATGCCATCAAATTCCCGGACTTCGTGCACGCGATGAAGCCCTCGCCCGTGACGAACCGTCAGGAGCCGACGCGCCAGTGGGACTTCCTTTCGTTGGAGAGGGAATCCACGAACATGATGACCTACATGTACCTCGATAGCGGCACTCCGCTGAACAACCGCCAGATGGATGGCTGGGGGATTCACGCGTTCAAGTGGGTGAATGCGCAGGGCAAGGTTGTGTATGTCAAGTACAAGTGGACCTCGATGCAGGGCTACCTGAACACCAACCCGCGCACCATTGCCACCGAGTTCGTGAAGGATCCTCAGGCCGCGACAGACGATCTCTATCGCGAGGTTGGCAAGGGCAACTTCCCGTCGTGGGAGCTGAGCGTGCAGATCGCGACCCCGGAGCAGTTGGCCAAGCTGGACTTCGATCCGTTCGACGACACCAAGATCTGGCCTGAGTCCATCTTCCCCCAGAGCAAGATCGGTAAGATGACGCTGAACAAGATGCCGGACAACTACTTCCAGGATACCGAGCAGTCGGCCTTCTCGCCCGGCAACCTGGTCCCGGGCATCGAGCCCTCGCCCGACCGCATGCTGCAGGGACGACTGTTCTCGTACCTCGACACACAGCGCTACCGCATTGGACCGAACTTCCAGCAGCTGCCGATCAACCGGCCGATTTCGCCGATGAACAGCTACAACCAGAACGGACCGATGGACACCCGCGAGACGCATGGCGAGTTCAACTATCAGCCGAACCGTGCACCCGAAACGATGAAGGAAGATCCATCCTTCGACGCGTCGCCGGTGCAGCTGGTGGGTACAACCAGTGTTCATCAGCCCATCCGCATCAAGGATGAGTATCGTCAGCCGGGCGAGCTGTATCGCTCTCTGAGCGAGCAGGATCGGGACGACCTGATCACGAACCTGGTGGGCGACCTGTCGCAGATCACCAACCCGGAGACCAAGCTGGCCGCAGTCACGAACTTCTACAAGGCGGATACGGATTACGGAACGCGTCTCGCGACGGCCCTGCACCTGGACATCCATGTGATTGAGGCTCGTGCTGCCAAGCTGTAAACGTACCAGCTAACCGGCCGGTGCAGTCCAAAGAGTGGGCTGCACCGGCGGAGTGAGTGAAATTTTATGAAGATTGTATGGATTGCTCTCGTGTTCGCGTGCATCACCGGTACTACGTCAGTACAGGCGCAGGCTCTCGATCTGTTTGCCGCGGCGCAGGCGGACGATGTGAACGGCGCGCAGGCCCTGCTTGCGAATCACGCTGACATCAACCAGCAGGATGCGAAGGGCTACACGCCGCTGATCGTGGCCACCTATAACGGCAACTACGAGGTTGCCCGGTTCCTTCTGGAGCATGGTGCCGCGACCGAGAAGAAGGATGCATCGGGACGCACGGCGCTGATGGGCGTCTGTTTCAAGGGCGATGACCGCGATGTGGAGTTGCTGCTCGAGCACGGCGCCGATGTGAACGCGAAGGATGCGAAGGGTATGACAAGCATGATGTATGCGGTCATGTTTGGGAGGATCTCGGTCATCAAGGCCCTTCATGCGAGTGAGGCAGCCAAGACGGCGGCAAGCCAGGTATCGAGCACCAGATAAGCATCATGCAAAGGAGAGTCTCACAATGAAAATCAGACCGATTGCAATCATCGTCGCGATGATTGGACTCACATCGATCATGCGGGCGCAATCGCAGGATCTAGACCTGGCAGCACGAACCAACAATGTGAAGCTCGCCCAGGCGTTGATCGACCAGAAGGTCGATGTCAATCAGAAGGATGACCGCGGATACACGCCCCTGATTCTTGCGACTTATAACCAGAGCCCGGACGTTGCGGAGTTGTTGCTGAAGCATGGTGCGGATACCGAGAGTGGAGATCCGACGGGACGCACCGCTTTGATGGGCGCTTCGTTTCAGGGCGACGAAAAGTGTGTCGCCATTCTGCTCGACAACGGTGCAAAGATCAACGGTACCGACGTCAACGGCGCCACTCCGCTGATGTATGCCGTTCAGTTTGGGCGCACGTCGGTCGTGAAGCTTCTGATTGCCAGGAAGGCGGATGCCTCGATCAAAGACAAGAGGGGCTTCGATGCTTTTTTTCTTGCCCAGCAGTTGGAGGATCCGGCGATACTCGGGCTTTTGAAGCAAGCCCCACCAGCCAGCTGAAGTCCACGTAATGAGTGACTGCCGATCTTGTGGCGAGAGGAGTTGAGATGAAGATAAAAGTCGAAGCTGACCGCAAAGAAGCTGTTCTGCTGCTCGCGCACGGAACCCCGGACGTGCTTGGAGAGATGGACGAATACCTGAAGCTTGTAACCGGTGGGCGTGGCGTCCCATCGCACGTTGTGCACGAGCTTCAGCAGCGTTATGCGGGTATTGGTCTTGGTGACACACCTTCCGCCGAAGGTCCGCATCTCACTCGCTGGACCCTGCGGCAGGCAGCCAGACTGCAGGAGCGCATGGACTACCCCGTGTACGTCGGTATGCGTAACTGGAAGCCGCTCATCTACGATGTCGTCGAGAAGATGAAAGCCGATGGTGTCGAAAGATTGAGAGCCATCTGCCTCGCTCCGCAGAACTCACGCACCAGTGTTGGGCTCTTCAAGAGAGCGCTGGAGAATGCTGTCGGAGGATCGATTTCGGTCGATTTCGTTGCCGGGTGGGCAGACCATCCGATGCTGATTGCTGCGTTCGCGCAGAGGATGAAGGCCGCATTGGGCGCGGCGCGGAAGGGAAGTCATGGTCGCGTTGCTGTATTGTTCACGGCTCATTCGGTTCCGACGCGGACCATCGAACCGTCGCGAACTCCCGTCGAATATCACGGTATGATTCTCGCGAATGGCCCTGATAGCTATGCGAATGATTGCAAAGACACAGCACGATTGGTTGCCGCAAAGTTAAACGACATCCTGAGTCCGGATGACTGGTACTTCGCATTTCAAAGCCAGGGCATGAGTGGCGGTCCGTGGATCGGTCCCACCGTCGAAGACACTCTGACTCAACTGAAAGCCGCTGGATACGAGACGATTGTCATTCAGCCGGTGGGCTTTCTCTGCGACCATGTCGAAGTGCTGTATGACATCGACGTGGCATTCCAGGAGACAGCAAGGAACCTGGGAGTGAGGCTCGTTCGCGCTGAGAGCCTCAACGACTCCGACCTTCTCATTGATGCCTTAGAGGATCTGGTGCTTTACGGCAAGGACTATTTCGATGCGAGTTTATTGACTTCGGAAAATGGATTCGTTCGCGGGAACGTCGGCAATGCCGAGCTGAATCAAGTCAGGTGAGTGTGCCATGAACTTTCTTGTGACAGTCTTAGCCACAGTACTTCTCCCGTCGACATCCGCGAACAGGTAGCGATGTCGGCTCAAGCTCGGTATCGATTGCTTCAGTTGCTGTGCAGCTTGCTTCCAAGATCTTTGGCTCGCTGTCCGGCACCCGGGTTCTTCTCGTTGGTGCGGGTTCCATCCAGGTGATCTGAGTTACCCTCTGGACTGCGCAAAGAAAGACTAGTTAACGACTATAGTTCTGCGCGTACATGTCGTGCGGTAGCCCCAGGGAACGAGAGCGGCGGGCCAGTGCATAGGCCGCGTCCCGGTCCATGACCCCGCCGATGGAAACCAGGTACGGAGCGTGTCCGCTTGGGGTGAAGACCGACGGCTCCAGTTCCGGATGGGCCTTTGCGAGGGCGAAGACCTTCTTATCCGCGTCCGCCCTGCGGTTGTAGGTGAAGGTGATCACGCGCCAACCCGCGTGGGAGCCAGCCGATGCGGGTTGGCTCACGCGCGGCAAATCCGCATCGGCTGGCTTGGGCGCAGGGCTGGTCGAGATCTGCTTCGCCGATTGCACGGCTGGTTGCGAAACGGCAGCAGCCTGCGTGGCTTTGTGCCGATGCGCATTCCATGCGTGCGCAAGTAACCATGTGGAAAGAAGCAGGAGAAGAGCAACAATGCCGGCGCCGAGCCAGCGGAAGCGCAGCGAGAAGCTCTGATCTTCTCCCCAGGTATTTTTGCGGGCGGTTGCGCGGGCAAATCCAGCGTTTCGGTCCTCATTGAGGAGAGGGAGAGGGAGCTGCGCCTCCGGGCGCAGAGAAGGCCTGGCGGCAGCACTCGGAGCTCGCTGCTCCGCCACGGCTGTCGTTGCCGGAGCAGCATTCACCGATTTCGGCGGTGTCGGTTGTTTCGAGCCAAACTGGTTTTCGAGAGCGGCCTTGATGTTCTCGAGTCCCCATGTGCCATCGAGTCCGTTGCGGATGATCTGGCCAAAGGGCGGAGGCATGGCGGAATCGGGAATGCCCTCGACCGATTCCCGTTGAGTGAGCCCCTGGAGAAGCACGGTTGCGAGATCGCGCACGTCGCGCTGCTTCGCGCCGCGGCCTTCCTCTCCCTCCGGCGCCTCGCGGATGCAGTCGCTGCGCAGTTTGACTACGCCGCTCCTGGCAAAGATATTGCCCGGCTCGATATGCTCGTGAATGAAGCCATGAGTATGCAGTACATCGAGCGCTGCGACCAGGCTGGATGCCAGTTGCGCCACATCCTTGACAGTCAGATGGCCCTGGTCAAGGACCTCGGCCAGATTCGCGTCCACCTTCTCCAAGACTGCATAGACGACCGGGCTGCCGTCGAACTCGGTCTGGCCGAACTGCTCGAACTTGAGAAAGTTCGGATGGTTCAACGCCTCCACGCAACGCCAACGGGCAAGAATCTCCTCCTCATCGAAGTGGCACTCGATCAGGCGCACGACCGTTGGCTCGCCCGTGGGGCCGATGGTGGAGTAGAAGGCGCTGCGGCCTTCGGGCATCAGAAGGTGTTGCAAGGGGAAGGCGCCGTCGATGATGACGCCTTCATAGTCGGTCCATAGCTGCATATATCAGGTCCTAACAGGGGGAGTGGGGTGAAGCCAGGAATGCCGGATGGGCGAGTCACACAGGCAGGCGAGCGA
>FSXA01001377.1_pt1 | contig 20626 bp, 12 predicted proteins | sample 1638081 | NCBI WGS metagenome assembly FSXA01 (sample SAMEA3914788, study PRJEB12502) | metagenome | biome: forest; material: soil | place: Canada | collected 2011-07-03 | depth 0.1 m
AATCCGAACGTGCGCCGGCATTGTGACGACTGAATACCGCGCCTCGATTTGTTACCTCGACTGGATCTTTCTCGCCGTTCCCAATTGAGAAACCCATAAAGGGCAGCAGGAAGGTTGTTCCCCTAGCGCGCTTCCTTGTCCCGGTCTCTCATGACCGCGTCATACGCGGCATTCAGTTCGGACATCTTGATGCTGTTCCCGGCGCTGCCGCTGACATCGGGATGGTAGAGTTGGGCGAGGCGCGACCGCAGCTTGCGGATCAACGGCGTGGGCGTGTCGACGGTCACACCGAGGAGCCGGTAGGGATCGCTGCCCGGAGGCAGCGTGACCGCGGGAACGGAGGCCGAGTGGCGGCCCAACCTGGCGCGCAGATCGTCGAGCTCCGCCTGTAGTTTGCCGGTGCGTGACTGAAGGTCGTCCCACTGGCGATTGGCCGCGAGCAATGTCAGCTGTCCCAACTCGCGCTCCAGTTCTTCCGCCTTCATCTCGTGGAGCGGATTGCGCGATGCCGAGGCGAGCGCGTGAACCACGCCGATCTCGCACCGGATGCGATGGACGCTATCGACGGCGGCGCTGAGGCTCTGCAGATCGAGCCGTGCCAATTCGGTTAACGCCTGCAGCATGGCGGTCGTGGTCGCTGGCTGCAGGACTGCCTCTGCGGTGTGCGTTTGAATGCGTTTCCTGAGCGCTGCACGATAGTCTCCGCACCGGTCCACGCCCAATTTTCTCCATAAGACATCGATTCCGCCCTCCAATCCATCGAGTTCCTGGCGAGTGAGAATCTCTGCGAGGGAGACTGCAGCGCGGGTTTCGATTGCGGCCTTCAACTGGTTCGTCCATCGCCGCTCCGGCCCCTTGATTCTGAGGAAGAGCGCGGCGATATACAGCGGAAGCCCTGCCACACACCCGTTAAGAATCCAACGCAACCAGTGCGGGATGCCAGGATTGGCGGGCAACAGACTGAAGCCGATACCGCGAAGGTGCTGCGCCGACAGGCACGCTAAGCCAGCCGCAACGGATGCAGCAACGCGCCACTTCCAGCCATTTGTGACATCCAGGATGGACGAATCCTCGAAGTGGCAACGGATGACTTGGCCGTCAAACGCAAAGACCGCCAACTCTGCTGCCTTTGGGGAACGGTGTGCTTGTTTCAGATTCCGCTGCTGCCCCAGGCAGCGCACATAAACCCCCAAGGCGATCGCCACCAGAGCGGGTCCTGGTAAACGGAGAATCTCCATGCCGACCAGAATGACGGAAAGCAGAGTGGCAAATAGAATAGCGGCAGAGGCTGTAATCTTTAGCCAGTTCTTTCGCCCCGCAACAAGCATCGGCCATCTTGAGATTGCCATCGTAGAAGGTCGCCATTCGAGATCGGGAGGGCAGGGGAGCCTAAGCCTCCTCTCGGGAAATCCAAAACCGCAAGATGCACCTAAAATCGAATTTTGAATCGCACCCTGACCCACGAAAAAGCGCCAGACTGGGGTGGGCCGTCAGGCTGTTTGGGAAACCAGGCAAGGCGGCAAAGACGACGAAAGACCTCATCATAAATCGAGCGGCGCCGGGAGGGCTCCTTGCCTTGTACTCGGGAGAGAGCAACGAACTGGTTGGGCGCGAGTTTCCCCACCAGCGACTGCGCCTGTGGGTGCTGCCGACAAGCCGCCCTCGCCAACCATTGGTAGGCGGCGTCTAGGTCCTGCTCCAGAATCTCGCCCAGAAGAAAAAGGACCCCTAAAGAATATTGCGCACCCGGATCCCCGCATTCTGCTCGAGAGGCCAAATCGTTCAGGTTTGCCTGGACTTCTGTCATGAAACCTCAAGACGGAGGGAGAGCCGATCGCCGACCAAGCTCAAGTGTGGCTTTCTCAGGTCGGTGGGGCAATATACACTTTGGTTCCATTCTTATTTTGTGACAGCAAACAGATAAGCCTCTGGACGTCCTCTGTTGTACCTTCAGTATGGCTCATCTGGAAGGGAGTGCTCTGACGCCACGCCGCTATCTCGCCTGTTCGACCCTTGCCGCCGCTGCCCTGCTCACCGGGTGTTCGCTGATGCATCCTGTTCGGTTGGTCCGGCCCGAAAAGATGCTCGCGTTCCAGGTGAGTGTCGCGCCCGACGCAAACCAGAACAGCGTGGTGCCTTTTGATGTTGTCGTCATCCGCGACAAAGATTTGCTCAAGCAGATCGAGCAAATGGACGCCGCGATGTGGTTTAGCCCCAAAGGGCGCTGCAAATACCGAGGAGGTCCGAAGGCGAAGGTCCAATTCTACTCTTGGGAGTTCGTGCCCAACCAGACCTTTGCCATCGACGTTCCCGCAATGAACGGTTCCAAAGCCGTTCTCGGTTTTGCCCGCTACTCGGCCCCAGGAGAACATCGCGTCACCTTCACCACGAAGGGCGGACAGTCCGTGGAGATGGGTGAGGACGGGGTCCATGCGTTGTCGCTCTCAGCGGTTTCCAATCGGCAGCCTCCCGCAGCAGCGATCCAAAAGGTCTGTCCCGACGACTGATCCTTCGGTCGTCGCTCAGCAGGACTCGTAAGAAACAGCTTGTGGTCGTGTGCGCGACCGATACAATACCGCCAGCCGTAACGCGCCGACAAGTGCCGCCGGCTATCCACGGACCCAGCTATGCCTGACGGCTCATACTAGGAGCATCGCCATGTTGGACGCAATCAACCGCGCATTGCGCCTCGCCGGCAAGACGGCCCTCGGTGCCATTCTGCTGCTCGTCGGTCTCGTCGTAGTCGCCATTATCGCCAGCCTTGCCGGCGAGCTATGGGACAACTACCATACCGCCATCCTCCGGATTCTCGCGGCCCTCGTCTTCGCCCTCTTCCTCTACAGCACGCTTGGCCAGCGCGACTTCCGCCGCAGGTTTCTCGCCAGTTTCAGATCGGGAGAAGACCCACGCGAGGCTAGCGAGCGGTCGCCCGAAGCAGAAGCCACACCTACTTCCCCCATCCCCTTCGCAAAGTTCCGCATGTATCTCGGCCGCTGGTTCCTCGTCACCGGAGCCATCGCAGCCATCCTCTGCGCCGTGAAGGCCGGAGTGGAGGAAGACTTCGCCTGGTGGCTCATCCCTGCGGCACTGCTGACCGCCGCCATGCGTCTTCTCGCCCTCAGCCTGGCGGCACCGGAAGGTGCAACGCAAACTCTCCTCGCCCGAGTGCTCCGTACCCTCTGCGCCAATCTCTTCGAGTTGCTCTTCACCCTTAGCTTTGTGCTCACTCTGTACTCGCTCGCCATGGCGTGGCTCGCAACGCGCAACCTCGACGCCTTCACCTTGGCACATCTCATCGCATGGGACGCGTGGGTCCGCCACATCCACACATGGCTGGACGAACATAAACTCGCCTTCAAGCAGGCCGCAATTCTTTTTGTTTTCGTCCTCGCGCTGCGTCTCCTCGCAGCTTTCCGCCCTGCCTTGGGAGCATTCGCAGCGAACACCTCGACGCTGATCGTTCACGGCGTCCAGTGGCTCGGCCGCGTCTCGTCCATCTTCGCCATCGCTGCCAGCCTCACTTTCCTCTCCACCGCCGAAAACGGCGACACGGGCAGCCGCATCAGGGTCAGCCTCGCCTCCGCGGAGGAGGCCTACGTTGGGCTCCAGAGCTCCGTCGCTGACGAGGTTGACCGTGACCTGCGTGAGGCCGTCGTCGCCAGAGTCCTCGCCGCCAGTCCTGCCGCCGCCTCGGCCACCTTGGTCGACGCTGTCACCGTCGACCAACAGAAGTCCCGCTACGATGCTGACGTCGAACTGGTGAAATCTCGGTCAACTCGTGAATCCGAACCCACCATGGGCCATCTACGCCGAGCTCGTCAACTCCTAAAGGTCATCCCAGATCATTCAACGGCCATCTCAGAGATGACACAGCTTTCCAACCTGACCCCAAAGGAGATCGAATCCGCCGAGTCGGAGCAATCACCCGAGCACCGCGCCAGCGAAGCCGCAGCCGATATCGGCAATGACACCATTCAGAAGATCCTCAACGTCGACAAAAACTTCTTCGATCAGGTCGAGTTCACGCGCATCCTCAGCGAGCATTACCCAGTCACGGGCCCGCTCTTCGAGGCCATCAGCTCTTCCGTTCTCGGCCCCGCCTTCGACCACGTTCGCGAGGCCATCACCCGACAGGTCATCGAACGCCGTATGCAGCCGGACGCTGGCCCCATCGGCAAGCTCATCCGAAGTCTCACACGAGCGGCGGCTGCGTCACGTCTGCCCGCAGCCGACCTCAACCAATTCGACGCCGAGTGGGGCAAGAGCGCGATCATAGAGCTCGAGAGCTCTCGTACCAAGCTTGCAAGCGCAGAAGAGAGCATCAAGCCGCAGGTAGACGCGGCCCGTGAGGAAATCACTGAAGAACACCAGCAGCAGGAGCGCGACGTCGCCGAACAGATGCACAACATGGAGGAGAAGGCACGCGAAGCCGAGGTCACAGAACACCAGCGAGTAGAACCCCCGGTGCACTGACCAGACCCGGATGCGCCTATATGGCCCGATCGTTGGCGGAGGACATGCGTTTCACGCGCCATCGATCGTGCCGACTCGACCAGATTCAGCCTTGCGCCAAGGTTCCGACAGACGTGCCAGAGGCTTGCCCAACCCAATATTTCTCCCAACCACTATTTGCAGACGAAACCGCTCCCCAGCAACTTATGGATGGGTTCGGTATGCGAGCAGGTGAAATGGTCCGGCGCTTCCATTGACGCTGTTCGATTCGAGGAGGACCTCAAAATGCGGCAGACTGCCATCGGACCGCTTGAGCTTGGCCAGGAATGGTAGCAGAGTGGCATCGTCGAACAGGAAATCGCTGATCGCTTCGGTCCCGGCCATGGAGTTGCCCTCGACGATCAGGGCGTTGCCATTGCCGTCCAGGTTGGGTAGAAAAGCCAGCACGCCCAGCACCCGCTCCTTCGGATCCGCCGCCGACACTGAGTATTTCGCCGCCTCGTTCACCCGCGGATGGCGATTGATAAAGCTGTACGTGTGGTGGATCTCGTCGTTCAAGCCGATGAAATTCAAGCCCGGTTCATACAGTTCGAGCCAGGGATTCGCCCCACGTGATCCCGACAGGATCACGTTTCCCTGTTTTAACTCATCCATTTGGATATCGCGCGCATACTTCACCGCCAGCCTGCCCGAGGTGGAGAAGGGAAGTTGTTGCAGCCGGCGATACATATTAAGGTCCACGAACGAGGTATAGCGACGGTTCGCCATCCCCAGCACCTCGTCTATCCTGGCCCGAGGAAGGCCGCGGGTCTCTTGGCTAAAGTCGCGGCGAAGATACTCTGCCAGCGTAGAACTTTTCTCCGTCATTCCGTGCAACAACACCAGGCCACTATCCGCGGCCACGAAGGTCGTCACCTGATCCGGCTGAAAGAAATGGCTCCACAACGGATGCACCGCGGCCTCTCGCGGCTCTGTAGCTCCCTGGGCCCGCTCGAGCACCACCATCAGAGCGGCGAGCAAGATCAGGGCCGCCAACCCCAGCAGTCCGCAACCCCATGCCAGCGGATGCAGCCGTTTCCGGACGGGTGCGATGGGGGGTGCAACCGGAGTTGGAAACACGGCGACCTTTTCTTTCGGCGTGGTCGGCGCAATCCGCTCGAAGCGAACCAGATACTCGCCCTTGGGAGCGGCAACCCGGATCGGCGAAGGGTTGTCTGTCGCGTACTGTATTAGCTTTTGCCGCAGCCGAACCATATGCGAGCGCACGATCGTATCCACGCCAGGATTGAAGTCGGAGCCGCGTTCAAACACCCTCACGGCAATGTGGTGTTCGGTCAGCAGATCGGTGCGCTCCAGAAGCGTCTGCTCCGAAAGATATAGGAGCAGTCGCGATAGACGGGGCGACCGGCAGAACTGTGGCGAATCGACGATCTCTTGGGCCGTCAACCAACGGTCGTCTGCTGCAAGATTCAATGTGGTTTTGGGGCCCGGTTGGTTCTCCAACATGGCGGTAGGATACGCAGGTCAGCCTCCCTGTAGGTTAAAGTTCAATGAACGCCCCTCGCATGGCTAGGCGGTAATCTGTTTATTATCAATCGCTTGTGTGCCTTGAAACATTGTTACTTCACCTTGTTGCGCGCTCCTGAGACTACCCGGCCGAGCCCTGCTTCCCTAGCGTGAGGCTAGCTGAGGTCGGCTTCGACGGCCTGCCTCGGTCATCCAGGAGATAGTCCAATGATCCGTAACCTTTGCTTCCTGCTTCTATTGCTCTTTGCAGGATTCCCCATTGCATCGTTCGGCCAGGCGAATGCAGTCGACGCTGCGGTTAACGGCTATGTCGCCGATCCCTCGAAGAGTGCGATCGCCGGTGCCCATGCCACCCTCACCAATCTCTCCACCGGCATCTCGCAAGACACCACCACTGACGGCCAAGGTTACTACCGCTTTCCGCTCGTCCCCGTAGGTAGCTACAAGTTGGTCACCACAGCCGATGGCTTCCAGACCAATACCCTCGAAGGAATTGTCCTCCGGGTCGGCCAGGAGGCACGACTCGATATCTCGCTCGTAGTCGGAAGCAACGCGCAGACCGTCCAGGTCAATGCCGGCTCCGAGATGCTGGACACTGGAACCTCCACCGTAGGCGCCGTTCTCGACCAGAAGGAGACCGAAAATCTGCCCCTCCTTTCCCGGCAGGCGTACAACTACCTCCTGCTCGCGCCGGGCGTCATGGGAGTGCCGACCAGCACCTTCTCGACGACTCAGTTTGGCTTCGGTGGAACCGAGCGCTCCCAGTGGAACCTGGACGGTCTCGATGACACCCAGCACGGTGGAAATCGTCAGATCCGCCTTGTCATCGTCACGCCCGAGTCGATCGCCCAGACCCAAACCCTGGCCAACGGTTACTCGGCCGAGTTTGGCCGCGCCGGCGGCGGCCAGATCAACGTGCTGCTCAAGTCCGGCAGCAACCAATTTCATGGTTCCGCGCTCGGGCAGTGGCGCCCCACCGATCTCCAGGCGATCCCCACCCTCGAAACCACCCAGCCCAATCGCAGTTGGAGTGACGAAGCCTTTACTCTGGGTGGCCCCATCATCCGCGACCGGCTCTTTTTCTTCGGCGAATTCGAGAACAACCCCTACACTCTGCCCAACGCCATTACCATCACGCCCGCCAACGCAGCGGCGCTCGGCTTGCCCAGCAGTCAGATAGGCACTGCTCCCTTCGGCGAAACCTACCGCACCATCGTCGGCAAGGTGGACTACACCCTAAACGACAAGAACAGCGGCTACGTGCGTTACGCCCGCTTCACCAATCATCAGCCCAATACGGATAGCGGCCTTGGCATTGTCGACCTAGGCTCCCGCTCGCTCGACCATCAGAATGGCGGCGGCGTCCAACTCGCCACCGTGCTCTCCAACTCGCTCCTCAACGAGCTTCGCTTCGGCACCATTCAACGCGACACTGCGGACTTCCCCGTAGTCAACAGCGCGCCCGGTGGCAATGTTTTGATCGACATCACCAGCGTCGCGGACATCGGCTTCAGCCCGCTCACTACCACCACCACTACCGAGCGCAGCACCAGCGTGCTCGACAACCTCACTTGGACGCGCGGCCGCAACACCTTCAAATTTGGTGCGGAGTTCGACCACGAACTCTTCGCCAACCTCTCCGGCACCGCCCCCACCTTTACCTTCAGCGGCCTCGCCGCCGCGAACGGCCAGCCTGCGGTGAGCGCGCTGAACCAGTATCTCGACACGGTTGCTGGCGACATTAATCCGGCCACCAACCAGCCCTACACCTACACCCACCTGACCGCCTACAGCGGCGACCCCAGCATCCGTATCGCCTTCAACTTTATAAACGGCTTCGCCCAAGATGAGGTCCGCCTCACCCCCAATCTCGTCGTCAACGTCGGTGCCCGCTATGAGGCGATCCTCTTTCCCAGCTTCGACCAGGCCGCACCCTACTCCCTCTCGCGCAGTGTCCCAAACGACTACAGTGACATCGCTCCTCGCCTCGGTCTCACCTGGTCGCCCTTTGGCAACCAGAAGACCGTCGTCCACGCCGCCGCCGGCATGTACTATGACATTCCCGGTCTCAGCACTTTCTATAGCGCAGCCCAGATCAACGGAGATCCCAAGCGTCTCCTAAGCTACCTCGTGACGGGCGGTTCCCCGGGCGCGCCCGCCTTCCCCAACGTCCCACAGTTCAACGGCGGCAGCTTCGAGGTTCCGCCCACCATTACCGCCTTCGACCAGCACTTCCACGACACCTACCAGATCCAGGGAAACCTGCAAATTCAGCAGGATCTCGGAGACAACTTCCAGTTGACGGTCGGTTACCTCTACGCCGCCCAGCGCCACGGCCTCTACTCCACCGATACCAACCTCACCGAGACCGGGCAGACCCTTGCCGATGGCCGGCCCGTCTTCGCCGGCACTGCCAATCGCCCCAACCCCAACTACGGCGCCATCAACCTGATCGTCTCCGGCGCAACCACCAACTTCAATGGCGGTACCCTCACGCTGCAGAAGCGGCTCTCCAACGGCGTGGAGTTCACCGCCAACTACATGTACTCGCACGCTCTCTCCGATAACATCGGCGAGGGCGGAGCCGGTGAAGATCCCACCAACATTCACCGCGACTATGGCAACGCCGATGGCAACGTTGGCCATAACTTCGCCTTTCAAGGCCTCTACCAGCCCACTTGGAGCAATTCTTCGTTGCACTGGCTCGACGCCTTCGAGATCTCCACGATCACCTATCTCCACTCTGGGATGCCCATCAACGTCATCGCCGGAACCGACCTCAACAACGATGGAGACGTCAATGACCGTCCCCTCTTCGAGAGCCGGAACAGCTTTACCGGCAGGGGATTCTCCCAGGTCAGTGCGCAACTCAAACGCTACTTTACGATTCACGAGCGCTACCAGCTCGCTGCCTACATCGGTGCTGAGAATCTGTTCAACACCAACGACCTGAACTGCAGCACCACCACCGGCTGTACCGGCGCGGTCATCAATACGGCGAACTCCAGCGACCTGTTTCGCGAAATATCCGCCGGAACCTCCCGCAACGTGCAACTCGGCGCTAGCTTTAAGTTTTAGCCGATAACCAGCAGCAGGGCGACCGGCGTGATGCCGCGCAGGTCGCCGTTTGCAAAGACATCGGGACCATCTGTTCAAGGAGATTTGCGTGCCCCTGCAACTCCACCTCTTGCCGCGTCTGCTCTTCGCGGCAGCAAGCTTCACCCTTACCTTTCCGACCATCGCCCAAACCCTCCCCCTCCCCGAGCCGCTGCCGCTGCACGCCGCCGTGCAGGACAAAAACTTTTATCTTCTCTCTCTCCTCCAGGCCGACCCTGCGGTGCGTCGCGTCCTCACCGCCGACAAATCACTCGCCAAGGTAAGAGCGGAGCAGCAACACCTTCTCGCGCAGACCCCGCAGCTGTGCCACGAAAACGCCGCCTGCACGCTTCGCTTTCTCCTCTGGACCGAGGAAGAGATTCGCGCCGTCTCCCTAGCCCTTCCCGCGCTCTACCGCGACGATCCCTCAGTGCGTATGTTGGTCGAGCACCAGCTTCGCCCCAGCGGCGCCTATGTGCTCTACCAAAAGCAAAGCGGAGAATCGCTTCTGGTCAACGCGTGGGAGGTTTGTGCCCGCGGCCTCAACGACATCCTCTCGGTTTACGGACAGGGCCTGCCGCCGCGCTATCCCGAGATCGACTCCGTCTCCGTTGATGTAAAGTCCGCAGCCTTCCAGCAAAAGGTCATCGCGCTCGCCCAGACGATCGCGGCCGAATCCTCCCCCGCACAGCTCTTCTTCGGGCCCTCGCTGCAAGCCGCTCTGCAACTGCTCGCCCTCAACCACCGCGATGAGGCTGGCAGGGAAGAACCGATGGAAGCCGGCGTCAACCAGGCCGCGGTCAAGTCCATCCCCTCCATCCACTGGGAGAAATACCCCAACTCCGTCATCGTCGTTCCCGGCGCCGGACCGGAGGATCCTGACACCCCCCTTTCCGCTGCGGGCCGCAAGCGCACTGAACTCGCCGTCGCCTCCTATCGCGCCGGCAAGGCCCCCTTCATCCTGGTCTCCGGAGGCTACGTCCATCCCGCGCAAACACGCTTCTCTGAAGCACTCGAGATGAAGAAGGCGCTGCTCGAGGACTACCACGTGCCCGAGGCCGCCATACTCGTCGACCCGGACGCCCGGCATACCACCACCAACCTGCGCGATGCCGCGCGCGAGATCTATCGCTACAACATGCCGCTGAATAAGCCGGCCTTGGTGGTGAGCGACGCCGCTCAGATTGCCTACATCGCGAGTCAGCCCTTTGCCGATCGCTGCTTGAAGGAACTGGGCTATATGCCCTACCGCATGCTCAAGCAGCCCTCGGACACCAGCCTCATCGTGCTGCCGATGCTCGAGTCGCTGCAACAGGATCCCCTGGACCCGCTCGATCCTTAGCTGGCTGTCCGACAGCAGGCACCCGCCTCCCATTTGTCACTGGTGCCGTGGCGCCGCCTAGAAATCGTTTCACCGCTGCCACACAGCCAAAACCTAAACAGGATATGAACCAAGAGCTGAACAGACGTAAAACCAGGAGTAAGTCATGAAGCGCACATCCTCCCTCGCCCTCCTTCTTGTCGCAGGGCTCTGCATCCCTGCGCCGGTCTTCCCGTGGGGCACGCGCGCTCACGCCGTCATCGATCGCACCGCTGTCGATACGCTGCCCGCCGACGGCCCCGTCTTCCTCAAGAACTACGTCGACTACATCGCTGGCTCGGCCAGCATTCCCGATACCTGGCGTGGGGCCTCCGATCCCTTCTCGAAGATCGAGGAAGACCCCAACCACGGCTGGTTCCGGGAGCAGTTCGCGTTCATGAAAGTCATCCCGCGCTCACGCTACGAGTTCGTGCTGGCGCTCTACCGCGAACAGCTCCGCATCGAAAACTCTGATCCCGAGAAGGCCCGCCGTATGAACGTACGTTGGACCGGAACCCTGCCCTTCGCCGCAGCCGAGGTCTACGGCCATCTCGTCGCGGACATGCGCTTGCTGCGCAAAGCTCAGGCCCAAGGCAAAGACATAGCCTTCCTCGAGCAGACCTGTGCCTTCTACGTCGCCTGGATGGGGCACTACATCGGCGACGGATCGCAGCCGCTGCACGACACCATCCACCACGACGGCTGGCAGGGGCCAGACCCCAAGGGATACACCCGCGACTCGAAAATCCACGGCCGCTTCGAATCGCAGTATGTCGATGCCATCGCGCTCACCGAAGCGGATATTCTGCCCCGCATCGGTAAGCCCGGCCATTTGCAAGGAGACGTCTTCGATCTCATCCTCGCGCATCTCGACGAAGCCGGCAGCAACGTTGAGGGGATCTACAAGCTCGACAAGCGTGATGCCTTCGCCGATGCCCATGATCCCGAGGCAAGGGAGATGGTTTACAGCCGCACCGCCGCTGGCGCCCGTATGTTGCGCGACCTCGTTTACCGTGCCTGGCTGGAAAGCGCGCTGCCGGCGCCGTCCAACCTGCCCAACCCCGTCGATCCGAGCAATCCACTCTACAACCCGCAGACAGGCTCCGCACCTGCATCTTGGTCACCGGAGCTACTCCGCTAAAGCACCCTGTTCCCAGAGCCCTAACCCGATCCGGCATCTACGGCGCATAGTGCAGGTCAGCTTGTAGATCGCTCCTCTGGATGGCGGCGGATGCTGATGACATCCGGGTTGTAACGACCGCTTTCCCTGCCTTCTGCTGGAGGCCGCGCGCGTAGAGCCTCACCGTCATCATCAAGGAAGAGACGATTGCCTCCTGACGGCACATGCTGCCCCAAGAAGCCTGCATTCGCTTCCGCCTCACCGAACCTCACACACTCCCACCAACACCCCAGGTCTCACAGTTTGAGGTCTGGGGCTTTCCCTCCAAGAACCCATCCCAACCGCAAAGTTTGCCTTCCCGCCTCGCCGCCCTTCTGCTACTCTCGCTGCCATGCGCCCCCACATGCTTGCCCTCTGCCTTGCAGGCCTCGCCTCCCTGTCCGCCGCGACGTCCTTCGCCGCGTCTCCGGGCTCGCCCGAAGTCCGCGTCGCCGCCCAGAATACCCTCTTCGAAGAGCAGTACCAGTCCGACCTCAAGTTTTCCCCCGAGCGCGCCACCGCCTTCGGCGACTACCGCTACAACGACCAGCTCGATGACGCCTCGCTCGCCGGCATCGCCCGCCGCCACGCCGCCGACCAAGCCTTCCTCGCTCACCTCCAGGCCATCCCCACCACGGGCTTCTCCGAGCAGGATCTGCTTTCCCAGCAGCTCCTCATCCGCTCCCTGCAGCAGCGTCTCGACGACTACGGCTTCAAAGAGTTCGAGATGCCCGTCTCCCAGATGAGCGGCCCCCACACCGACCTCGCCGACCTCCCGCTCTCCGTCCCACTCGACTCCGTGCAGCACTACCAGGACTACATCGCCCGCCTCCACCAGATCCCCCGCGTCTTCACCCAGACCGAGGAGGTCCTGCGCGCCGGCATGCAGGATCACCTCATGCCCGTCCGCTTCCTGCTGGAAAAGGTTCCCGGCCAGTGCGATGGCGTCATCGCCGCCGATCCTTTCCTGATCCCCACCCGTAAGTTCCCCGCAAGCTTCTCACCTGAAGTGCGCGAGCGTCTGACCAAAGAGATCACCGACACTGTCAACGCCGAGGTGCTGCCCGCCTACAAATCCTTCGCCGCTTTCATTGCCACCGAGTATGCGCCGCATGGCCGCACCACCCTCGCCGTCACCTCCTTGCCTGGCGGAGAAGCCCGGTACCGCAACTACATCCGCAGCCGCACCACCGTCAGCAACCTCACGCCCGACCAGATCCACCAGATCGGCCTCAAGGAGATGGCGCGCATCCAGGCCGAGATGCTCGTCATTGCCCACAAGGAGGGCTTCTCAGACCTCGCCAGCTTCCGCGAATCGCTTAAGACCAACCCCAAATACATCCCCACCTCCTCCGACCAGATTCTCGACGACTTCCGCCGCTACATCGCCCAGATGCAGCCGGAGCTGCCCTCCCTCTTCACCGTCATCCCCGGCTCTCCGGTCACGGTCGAGCCCATCCCCGCATTCCAGTCCGCCATGGCCACTCACTACCAGACGGGGACCCCCGACGGCCAACGCCCGGGACGTGTCGTCGTCGCCACCTCCGACTTCGCCAAGCGCAGCCTGATTGATGATGAGGCTATTGCCTACCACGAAGGCATTCCCGGCCATCACATGCAGCTCTCCGTCGCCCAGCAGCTCAGCGGCCTGCCCAAGTTCCGCCTGCACACCCACAACTCCGGATACATCGAGGGCTGGGCGCTCTACTCCGAGCAGTTGGGCAAGGAGGTCGGCTTCTACCAGGATCCGGTCAGCGACTACGGACGGCTCTCCAGTGAGCTCTTCCGCGCCGTTCGCCTGGTCGTCGACACCGGCATCCACTCCCAGGGATGGAGCCGCGACCAGGTGGTCGCCTTCTTCCGCGAATCCGGCGCCATCGATGAGCCCAGCATCCAGTCCGAGACCGACCGCTACATCGCGTGGCCCGCCCAGGCGCTCAGCTACAAGCTCGGTCAGCTGAAGTTCCGCGAACTGCGCGACCGCGCCCAGAAGGAGCTCGGCCAAAACTTCGACATTCGCACCTTCCACGACGAGATGCTCAGTGGCGGCGTACTCCCGCTGGACCTGCTCGACGCCCGCACCGACAGTTGGATCCACGCCCAGCTCGCTACCAACTCCAGGACCACCAACTAACCCACCACCACCTCAACCGCCGGTTGCCCCATGTCTCGATCTTTGAGACATGGGCTTCTTCCTCAATTGGCTCGACCAGAGCCATCGCTCCGGGAGGTAGGCTCGACCACAGGCGGTCCTCCGTACCGATATGCACGTAAAACGCCTCTGGAGGGCGCCAAGCCGGACCGTATAACACGCACATGGGAACAATTCCGTACCAGCTCCCGAAGCGTTCCATCCGATGCAAACGCCTCGGAAGAAGCCAGCTCAAAAGGCAGATTCACGAGAAGATCCCGCTCGAAGGCATACGACTCGACGATATGGGTTCGTCCACCACCCAATCGCAGATCGTATTCTCGAATTCCGTCGAGATCATATCGAAGCAGCTGGTGCTCGCGAATGTGCTGACCAGCCAGCGCATCATTGTCTTCTGCATCGCCACTTAGATCTTCTCTTGACGCGCCTTTGAAGCGCGGTAAAAGTGCCCTCCAACTGGGTCGGAGGGCACATGTCTGGCTAGAAATAAAACTTTCCTGCGAGTTGAATTGCCCGCGCCGGCTGTGGGTCGCCGCTGGTGCTGACTGGTTGATCGACGGAGTTGATGGATCCGAAGACCGGAGAACCAGCGCCAAAGTTGCCATTTGGATTTGCGAAATTTGGGTGATTGAAGGCGTTGTACGCCTCCAGACGTAACTGAATATAGCGCTGCTTTTCCAGACCGCCGACTGGAATATTCTTGTAAATCTCAACGTTGGAGTAATTGAATCCGGGACCATGGAAAAAGTTCCGCTTCACATTGCCAAACGTTCCAATGGGCTCCTGGGAGAAGTTCGCCGGGTTGAACCAATAGTTGCCTGCTTGTCGCGGGTTCAGCGTCTTGATGTGGAAGGTGGAGGTGTTGGGAACGTCCGGACAATTCACGAAGCTGAATTGGTCGCAATACAGCGAGTTATAGACCCCACCATCATAGATGGTCACAGGAAATCCGCTCTGAAGCGCAGTAACTCCGGAGAAGTGCCAGCCTCCCAATGTAGAGCGCGCGAACGCATTTCCAACAATGCTGCGTGGCACCGGAATTTCATAGTTGTACAGCCCCACGAGCCGCTGACGCGCATCAAAAGCAGAGTCTCCGTAGCTCAGATGTTGAAAGCCAGGCACATAGTTGGTGCCATAGCCGTTCGCTACAGAGTCCTCCAGGCTCGAGGCATTGTCCAGCCCATGACTATAGGTATACGCAAGAGAGAAGTACAACCCATGCGTGGGCGCCTTAGTCAATGAAACTTGCAGCGAGTTGTAGCTGGAGGCGCCATTGGTATACATGCCGCCGATAGACAAATAGTATGGCTGCCCATTGGGTAGTGTCCCTGGCATTTGCGAGCCTGGAACGATTGCAGGCTGTGTCTTGTCGCCGGGGAAGAAGAGCGACTGCGAGCTGGCCAACTGCACGCAGGACAATGTTTGCCCGCCCAGCGCAATCGGAGCACCCGTTCCCGTGCCGCTCAAGCAGGCATCGTGCCCCGCCTGAGTAATCCGGTCGCCATCGCCAGCGCGCATCAACTTCCTGCCAAGCGATCCGACATAGCCCACTGTTAGCACCATATTGCTGGGCAAGGCGCGCTGCACATTCAGGTTGAAGTTATAGGCGTACGGAACGTCGAAGGCGGAAGTCAGATTGTCCATTTCCAGTGGGTAAAGGGAGGAGAAGTTCACGTTCTGGCCCGGCTTTGGCACTACGTAAGGAAACGGATTTGTTGCGTAAGACGCACCTGCGGCGCCGGCAATATCCTGAAATGGATTTGCAAAGCTGGGGCTGCCGCCGAGCCCGGCTGCGCCGACACTATTCTGAGAAAAAGGAGGATCGTTCGAGTTCTCCTGCGTCCCTTCCCCTTGCGCGCGATTCCAATAGACTCCAAACCCGCCACGCAGGGCAAGCGCGTGCTGGTGCGATGCGCCGGAGAGCGGGCCGAGGCCACTATTTGGAGACCATGCAAAACCAACGCGCGGAGAGAAATGGTTCCAATGAGTCGTAGGTCCGCCATTCCTGTTGCATCCGGAGTCGCCGGGGTAGAGCAATCCGGGAGGGGCTCCTGGAAATACCTGGGACTGTGCGTTGGTGGGCAGCCAGCAGGTGACACCCACACCCTGGTACTGGAGATTTTCGAACGGAGTCTCTGCGTCATACCCAAGGCCATAGGACAAGGTCAGAGCATCGGACACCCTCCAGTGATCCTGAGCGTATGCATAGTACTGCAATGCCCTGACATCCACAAAGAAGCCTGACCCCTGATTGTAGGTGGCCGGAACGCCAAGCAGAAAATCCGCTGCTGGATCACCCGAGCTATAGGTTCCGGACGGCACGAAGTTGAATGCCCCGCTGTTGTCGGAATAGTACGGATTGCTAAATACGAACCGCTCCAGGTTTACCCCGAACTTCAAGCTATGGTTTCCGGCTACCTTACTGAAGTTATCGAAGTAGTTATAGTTCTCATCCTTTCGAGGTTGTGGCCCGTTCGTGCTGAATCCCAACGCGAAATATCCATTCACGTTGATGAAGGGCAGCGTCCCCGCAGCCGCATCCTGTGGAACAATATCGAATCCGAACGACGAAGGCTCCGCGAGCGTGGAAGCCGCTGGCTCGAGTTCTGCGAAGTTGTAGCGGAAGTAGCCGGCGCGCAATTCATTCAGTGTGTTGCTATTGAAGACATGTGTCCACGATCCATTGAAGATTTTTATGTGCGATGAGTTATTGGCTGCAAATCCAGGCAGATTGGCTCCGGTGCCTGTCGATTCAGTCGAAGGCAGCGGCAAGGTATTACTGCTGGGACTTGAATCGAAAATAGTCGATCCCCAAATGGTGTCTTTCGATGTCAACTGGTCGTCGATGCGGATGATGCCCTGATCGTCGCCGGCAGTGTTCGGGGCATTGAAGTTGTAGTAATTGATGCCGCCGCTTGTGAAGTTGGACTGGGGGACATACTTGTTGAGCAGACGCGTTGCGATCGAATTGAAGTCTGATATCGGGACCTGCCCATTTGGGAAGCACTGCCTCCAAGGCGTTCCCGCGGGGCAAAATCCTGTTGGCCCCTGCAGGCCCGTGGGAAATGGAATCGGATTGCTCGATAAGCCTCCGTCGCCGGAGAAGTTTCCATTTCTCTGATCGCTGCTGAACACATGCGTGAGCTGTGTTTGCGCTGTGCGATTTCTCAGACCCTGATAGGCCACAAAAAAGAATGCATGGCGTTGAAGGGTTGGTCCGCCCAGCGTGGCTCCAAAAACGTTTTGGTGAAAGACCGGTCTGGTCGCTGAGAAGTAGTTGCCATTGTTCAGGAATGTGTCGCGATAGAATTCGAAGGCGTCTCCGTGGAACTGATTGGTTCCACTTTTCAAGGCTTCGTCGACGATAGCTCCGGAATTGCGGCTGAATTCTGGATCGAGCGTGCTGGAAATGATATTGACTTCCGCGAGGGCATCGGGATTCACTGTAATGCCGGGCTGGTTCAGCAGGATATCGTTTATGTCGGTTCCGTCCAACAGGTAGGCGTTTTCCTGCGTCTGGCTCCCATTTGTCGAGAAGGTGCCCTCGCGGTCGTTGGACTCTACCACTCCAGGCGCGGTCTTTTGGAGTTGGACCGCATCCCGGCCTAGGGTTGGCAGTTCCTCGAGTTCGGTGGCTCCAACCACGTTCTTGAGTTGCACGTCGGACGTCTCAACCTGCGCTGTCGCTGAACTGACTTGGATGGCCTGCGACGATGCGCCGATCTGCAGCGTTGCGTCGATCGCGCGCGCTGAACTCAAGTCTAGTACAATCCCTGTTTCAACGAATTTCTGAAATCCCTTTGCTCCGATGGTGACCATGTACGGCCCGCCAATGTGCAGGTTCGGGAAGACAAAGTAGCCTTTGCCGTCGCTGATTTGAGTATTCACAATGTCGGTGCTTGTGTTCACAACCGTGACCGTCGCATTGCTGAGAACCGCGCCGGTCGCGTCGGTCACAGTGCCGTGAATTGACGCTGTTGTAGCCTGTGCGTGGATTGGAATTGTGCAGAGAAATGCGGCTGCAATCGTTAGCAAGCATATTGCCAGAAACGGACTTCGAATCTTCACGAAACCTCCAAAGTGTGCGGCCGCTGCTATCTCGCGTGTGATCGACGCAGGCACTGCTGACAGCCATGAGCGCGAAAGTGCGGATTGTAAGTAATTTCGGGAAGTCCGGGACAGTATTTTCCCAGATGACTGCGTAAAAATCAGAATTGACGCGGCCTCATCGTCGACAGCTACAGGGGCCGTGTTCTCCGGCTTACGGTCACTCCAAAGCCTACGGCCTCATCTCTGTGCTTCAGTCTGAGCCGCCTGCGTAGGCAGATATTCATGGCTCATGGATACGTAACCTTCTCGTGCCGTCTTTTTGCCCCGTTCGCGGTATAGCTCTGCGTCGCGGGGTTGCCAGGTGTCCAGGCCATCGACATACCGGTTGTACATGCAGAATGCTGCTGCAATCAGCACCGTGTCATGGATTTCTGTATCCGTGGCGGCCTGCGCACGGGCGGCTTCTACGTCTGCTGGGGTCACCTGCTTGCCGCCCTTCTGCACCTTCGCTGCAATCACCAGCAACGCCTTCAGCTTCTCTGATATCTGCGCCGTATGAAAGTCGGCTTTCACGCGCTTCACTAGCTCATGGTCATCGTTAAGGCACGCTGCCGCAATAGAGCCATGAACGGTTTGGCAGAAGTAGCAGTCGTTTAGATAGGAAACGTACGTTGCGATCAGTTCACGGTCGCCCTGGGGTAGCGAGTTGGGCGCATGCAGCAGAATCTCCGCGAGTTCATTCAGCGGTTTCGCGGTTTCGGGACGGAAAGCCATGGCGCTGCGAATACCCTGCAACCCTTCAGGCAACTTGATGTGAGGCATAGATCCTCCGGCTTTTTGATGTGCGGGAGAACGATACGTGAGTGAAGCCGGTTGATACAGATGGAAATCCCTATCAATCTTTCGATTGATGACCGTCCATCAGCATCATCTGTAGGATCCGGATGACCTTCACTTGTGGTTTGTGTTTGCAGCAGAGGGGATCTCGCAAGCTCGCGCGTCTGGAGGTTTCGGCCAGTAGCGGCGGGTTGCGTCGCGAAACACTGCAAAATACCGGGCGCCTGCAATCGTCGAAAACCGGATCACTATACTTTGGATATCTCTTTCCAGAGCCAGAGATCGGCAGCAACGCGTTCATCCACGGGAACCGGCTTGATGGTTCCGGGTGCGAGTTGGCGGGATTCGAGATGAGAGCGATAGCGAGGGATCAGGAAAAATGGCCGTCTCTTATTCCATACGGCTATCTTTTGTCTCCGCGATCAAGGTATCGACGCTTTGGGCAATCTCGGGGAACGCGTCATAGCGAGAGAAGTTCCTTCGCAATCTATGCGCCTGTTCCCGATATTGCGAACCTGACAGCACGGTATGCACCGCGGATTGAATCTGTTCCGGGGTGGGGCGCCTCGTCGCGAGATTAATGCCTGCGCCTGTCCAACCCACGCGGGCGGCAGTGAAGGCTTTTTCTTCCGTATCGCCGGCCACGACGAGGGGCACCCCGAAGCTGAGGGCCTGCTGCACGGCGCCATATCCGCCATTGGTAATCAACACATCCACTTTTGGTAGAAGCCGGACAAAGGGGACAAATGTCTCGACCTTTGCATTGGTGGGGATGATGAGGTCTTCGGTATCGGCGCGCCCTGTCGCGGCGATCACGAGAACGTTGTCCTCCGCCAAGGCGGCGAGCGTAGGTTGCACCAACTCCTGCAGATCGAAGTTTGCGAGGGTGCCCTGGGTTACGAGGATCACCGGTTTCGAACCGTCCAGTTCGCCGAACCACGCAGGCTCTTTGAAGTCGGCAGGTTTGCCCGGCAACACCGGCCCCACAAAGCGGACCTTCGATGGCATATCGCTGCGGGGAAACTCGAATGCGTCGCCGGTGAACTGCAGAAATAGATCAGGCACGGTGTATATGGAGTCGGCCCAAAATCCGGATATCGAGGGAGCGGCGCACTCAGTGAGCGCCAGGTTCAATTGATCGGCAATCGGCTGAAAAGCTGTCTCCAGGAGAAGATGTTCTTGCTGGTTACGCTTGCGACCTACTGGCGAAGCGTCGTGCGAGGTAAGTCCACAATCGATACTCCTCAAAATCAGGGGGGTTACTCCGCACCCTATGACGGGCGGTCGATTCTCTCTGGGCCCCAATAGCATCGGAAAGCAACCAAGGTACATCGAGGATGTCAGGATCAGATCTACCGGTATTTCTGCCAAGATCTGCTGCAAGCGGCGATGTTGATCGGGAAGCGGATCAATAAACCACAAGTTCAGATGATTGAGAATGCGGTCCCTTTCAGATGGCTTTTCCTTTTCTGCGGAGGTCGCAGGGGTCCTGTAGTCGATGTTGGCTCTTCCGGTCATTGCGGTGAAACGAAGACCGGCTACCTCAACCTGCCGGCGAAAAAGCTCTCCAGTATGAAACGTGACGGTGTGGCCCAGGCCTGCCAAATGGAGGCCTACAGATAACATCGGAGTTACGTGGCCGGGATTCGGGAAGGCGCAAATAAGAATGTTGCTCAACGATGTCTCCTTAAAACGAAGCCTTGCTGGTTACGGAAAGGCGCGGCAGTTCTTCCGAATCGTGACTGAGGCAGGCACAAACTTGAGCATGCACGGATGGGAGATCAGCGCTGTCTAGATCTCGATTTTTGAAAAGTAGTAGGCGCCCGTCATAAGGAATATGGCCGCGAGGGAGCATAGCAGGGAGCTATCCAAGGAGTAGCTGAAGTGCCAAACGCCTAGGAGTGTCCCCCGCAGGCCATCGACTCCATAAGAGAGTGGATCCATGTGCGTGATCACACTCAGTGCGCTGGACAGATGGCTCAGAGGATAGAGG
>FSXA01000397.1_pt1 | contig 20584 bp, 9 predicted proteins | sample 1638081 | NCBI WGS metagenome assembly FSXA01 (sample SAMEA3914788, study PRJEB12502) | metagenome | biome: forest; material: soil | place: Canada | collected 2011-07-03 | depth 0.1 m
GCTTGGAGGTGACTCGCCGGGCTTTTGAAAAGTACGTCGTTGTGCCCTTCTCCGTCGCATGTTCAATTCGCGATAAAGATCACCCTTGCTGTCGAACCTGCGGCCACGAACCTTAACCCAACGGGGGACGAGATATTTCCGGGAACGGCTGGAGACCGCCCTACCTAACCGTTCTAAGCGATGCTGGTCAGTTCGGCGGCGGATTCAGGGTCGAGATAGAGCGTGGCATCGGGGTGGTTGCGCAGAATGGTTGCCGGGCAGGCGGTCGAGATCGGGTCCTCGAACGTGCGCCGAACACTTTCAGCCTTGCGTTTGCCGGGAACGGAGATGATGAGCTTGGGAATTCTGAACATCGTCGGAATCGTCAGCGTGAGGGCTTGCTCGGGGACCTCCGCAAACGTACTGAACCAGCCCTCCGCCACCTGCTGCTGGCGGCACGCGGTATCGAGATTGGCGATCCGAATGGTTTTGGGATCGGAAAAATTGGCTTCGTGGGGATCGTTGAAGGCCAGGTGGCCATTTTCGCCGATGCCCAGCAGGCATATCTGCGGTCGCACCTCGGCCAGCAGCCGAGTATATTCGCACTGTACCTGCTCCAGATCCGAAGCGCTGCCATCAATTTCATAAAATCTGCCGATGGGCACACGCTCGGTTAACTTGGTGCGCAGGTAGCGGCGGAACGAGGCAGGATGGCCATCCGAAATTCCGACGTATTCATCCAGATGAAATCCAGTGATCTGTTCCCAGGGGACATCGGGCAGGGACGTCAGGGCGCGCAGGGTTTCCAGTTGGGAGTTTCCGGTCGCAAAGATCACGCCCAGCCCGCCGGCGCGATTCGCCTGTCGGATTGCCTCCGCGGTCGCTTGCGCAGCCGCCTCTCCGGCCGCCGCCGCGCTGTCATGAACCTCCAGCTTCAAAGTTCCAATCTCCAGTTTCTGCATCGTCATGAAGAACATCCTTATCCAGTGAAATGGGTGTCGAGAATCGGTTCAAGTGGTCTGCAAACGGCTGTTCGCCGCGTCGAACGGATTGCAGCATCTGGCGATACAACAGCAGTAGGCACGCGCTGGCACAACTTAGGAATCCGCGACCGTATGCAGGACGTCGTGCGCTAACTCGCGGGTAGATCGGGGAGGATGTCGACAAGAATCTCGCCGAATGAATTCGGTTGGAACGGTGACCAACTGTGGATCCTGACCTGGATCGGCAATGCGGTTCAGCACCACTTCCACCAGATTCTTCCCCAGTTGCTCCGGGAACTCGCGCATCGTGCTGAGCGCTGGATACAACCACATGCCAACCGTATCATCGCAGCCCACCACGCTCATCTCTTCCGGAACCGAGATTCCTTTGTCCCGCAGCGCTTTATATACGCCCCCGGCGGTGGGATCATTTCCGGCCACAATCGCCGTAACTTCTTCGCCGCGTGCCAGCAGCGACTTTGTCCCGAGATATCCGCATTCCGTATCGTCTGCGGAGTCAGTGTCACTCTCCCGTGCCGGAAGACCCGCTTCCTCCATGGCCCGCCGATAGCCCTGCATCAAGCGCGCAAACCACGGCAGGCGGCTGTTGCCCACAAAACCGATATGACGGTGACCCAGGCGCAGCAGATATTGCGTAGCCTCCAGTCCTCCCTGTATGTCGTCCGCATACACCGTATCGCAGCTTGCCAGCCGGGACGGATCGCCAATGACGTTATTCCCCAGTACTCCGAACGGGATGCCTTTGTGCTTCAGCAGCTCCAGCATATTCGTAGAGTTCGTGCCGGCCAGAACCACGCCGCGGATCACGTCGCGGCGCTCGATCACCTTGGGCAGATGCAACTCCGTCCAGGGGATCTGGGGCGAATAGTGATACGAGAGGAAAACCGTGTCCCAGCCACGCTCTGCGCAATGCGCCTCCGCGCCGCTCAGGATGCGGGAATGAAAGGCGTGCAGCATGGCCCGGTTGCTGAGCAGGAAGGCCAGCGTCTTCGTCTTGTTGCGCTGTGCTGGATCAATGCCCAGCTTCTTGGCTTCGGCGAGGACCGTCTTTTGAATGGCGGCATCCACGCGGCTGTTCCCACTCAGAACGCGAGACGCCGTGGCAACGCTGACATTGGCCGCATCTGCTACTTGTCGAAGGCCCACTTTGGCATTCTTGGACATACGCTCTCTTTCGGATCTCCCACGAATTGCCAAGCCATCATAACGGTCTTGCCTTCGCGGAACACAAACACAGGCGAGCAGGAGCAGCTTTGCTGCGAAACGAAGTCGAGCTCACAACATGACCGAGATTCACCATAAAGAAAACTTTCTCAGAAGTCAAGAAAATCCTCACGCAGGGTAAGGTGCCGATTTTCCGAGTAAACGAGCCAAGGACAAAGGGTTTTTGGGGGGCGGTTGTGAGATTGTGCGTCCACTTGAATGACCGAAGCGGCATTTTCTTTCTTGGTTTGCATGGCATTAACTAATAATTCAAGATAAATTTCTGTTGACACGAGAAATTTTCACATATATTGTCGTCTTCATCTCCCCGGTCCACCGGCCGGAGGTGTTCTTACCAAGACATATTCCCGGGCAACTCGCTTGAGTTGCTATTGCACTTCCACGCCTGGCACTCATGCTCGTGCCGCGACGTTTACACGCTTTGGGTTCGGATCAACACCGTTTTGATTTGTGATTGCGCCGTGAGATGAGACCAGGCAGGGAATTGAGATGCACTTGACGTGTGTATTTCCTATTATCGCTACCGTGTCTTCGTCGAAGGCTCCTTGATGTGGATGGAATCAATTGGGAGGCACAATGAGGCACTACTGTACGGTCCTGTTTCTTCTTCTTCTCGTTTCGCTCGCTGCCAACCCGTCGTTCGGCCAACTGACTTCGGGGTCCATCACTGGCCGGGTGACCGACGCCAGTGGATCGGCGATCCAGGGCGCGGCGGTCTCGGTGACGAGCACGACCACCGGCACCGTACTGCATGCCAATACTGACAACGCGGGCAGTTACGTGATCTCGGGCGTCGATCCAGGGCCGTATCAGCTGCATATCACCAAAGACGGATTTCAGTCCTGGGATCAGAGGAATCTGACGGTCACGGTAGGGGAGAGGGCGGATGTGACTGCAACGCTCAGTGTAGGATCCGTGGTGCAGAGTGTTGAGGTGGAGGGGAACGCGAATACCGTCGAAGTGCAGTCCTCGACCGTCTCCACCCCGATCGATACGCACACCACGCAGCAACTCCCGTTGAACGGGCGCAATGTGCTCCAACTGATGCAGCTGGCTCCTGATACAGGGCCGACCTCTTCCGCCGTGTACCAGCAGAACGCTTCGCGGCCGGATCAGGCGAACAATTTTGTGGGATCGAGCGGAGGCAGGGGCGACTCCACCTCCTATTATCTCGATGGCGCACTGAACGAAGATGCTCTGACCCAGATCGCCAATGTCTACCCCGATCCGGATGCGATTCAGGAGTTCAGCTTCGATACCAGCACCTACAGCGCCAAATTTTCGGGACGCGGCGGCGGACTCATGAACGCCGTGACGCGGGGTGGCACCAATCAGCTGCACGGGTCGCTCTTTGAATTTATGCGCAACAGTGCTCTGAATGGTCGTAACTATTTTTCTGCGAAGCAGGATGGACTCAAACGCAACCAATTTGGCGGGACCGTCGGTGGCCCAATCGTTAAAGACAAGACCTTCGCGTTCTTTTCCTATCAGCGAACGACCATCCGGCAGAACCCAATTAATTCCGCCATTGTGCTGACGGCGGCGCAGCGGGGCGGCAACTTCGGTGCAGATTCGCAGCAACTGGTCAATCCGTCCACAAGGCAGCCCTTCGAAGGCAACCAGGTGTCGCCCACGTTGTTCGATCCGGTCGCCCAGAAGCTTCTCGCGTTGTTGCCCGTGGGCGCGCCCGGAACGGGCCTTGCCTATTACGACTCTCGCCTGGTGGAGAACGACAACCAGTTTGTCGCGCGAGTGGATGAGGCCATCCACCACAATCTCCGCATTTACGGTAGCTATATCTATGACGGTCTGCAGGAACCCTCCGCCTCGATTGCTGGAAATCTTTTGAGCGCGGAGTCCAATCAGAGCTGGCTAAGCCAGTTTGGCGTTGTCAATGCGACCTACATATTCAATCCAAATCTGACCACCACCATCGTCGGCTCTCTAAGCCGCCGTTCCAATCTTTCCACTTCGCCACCGGGATATCAGGGGTGGACCGGCCTTGGGGTGAACATTCCGACGATGGTCACTCCCGGCTACACCAGTCTTTTCCTCACGGTGAATAACTACTTCACGCAGTTCTGGGATGGCATCTATAAAATCCCCGCCACCGAAGGCGGTGTGGGTAACCAATGGACCTGGGTCCGGGGCGCACACACGCTCGAGTTCGGCGGAGACTTTCTGCACAGTAAGGTCGTCAAGGATCAGGACTATCAAGGCGACGGCAACTTCACCTTCAGCAATGCGTTGTCGGGAGACAATGCGCTGGATTTCCTGCTTGGAAAGCCCTCCACTTTTGCGCAGCAGGTATCCTTCCATCTCGTTCCGACCCGGAGCTTACCGTCCCTGTACTTCGTCGACACCTGGAAGGTGAAGCCGCGTCTCACGCTGACCCTGGGCGTGCGCTGGAACCCCTTCGTACCGGTTTACGACTCGGACTACCACGAGGAAGCGGTCTTTAGCCCTGCGGCGTATGCCGCAAATATTCACTCCACGCAGTATCCGACGCTGCCTGCGGGCCTGTTGCTGGCCGGCGATCCCGGTGTTCCGTCCCGGGTAGTGAACTCCTATTACCGGATCTTCGACCCCAGGGTTGGTTTCGCACTCGACGTATTTGGCAACGGAAAAACCGGCCTGCGCGGCGGCTTCGGCATGTATCAGGATCAGATGACCGCTAATACGATCAACCCCAATTTCAGTCCGTTCAATACCAACGTAACCATCACCAACCCGGTCAGCACGGACAATCCGTACCAGGGTTATGTGGACCCGTTCCCCCTGCCGGCCGGCCCGGCGCCGGTGAACACTGCGTTCCAGATTCCGGAAGCCGCGAATCCGTTCACCCTTGGAATGAAAGCTCCTACCATCGAACAGTGGAACCTGACGCTGGAACAGCAGCTATCCCATAGCCAGGTGCTGCGGCTCGCCTATGAGGCCGAAAATGCCAATCATCTCTTTGGATCGGTCGAAGGCAACGCCGCGGTTTACAACCCTGCGGAGACCATGCAGCAGAATCTGGCGAACTACAACATCCGGCGACCCATGGGCGCTAGTTACCAAGGACTTGCCCTGGGCGAAGATGTTGGCATCGCCAACTATGAATCTCTGACCGCTTCGATCCAGAAGCAGGCGGCGCGTGGACTGACCTTCCTGGCGGGCTACCGTTGGTCGCGGTGTATGGACGAGAGCGAAGAAGCCTTCTTCGACACCGACGCCTATTCAACGCCGAATCCACGCAAGGATTACGGGCCTTGTACCTTCAACGTGACGGGGCAGTTCAAAGGTTCGTTCGTCTGGGATCTGCCGCGGGTCACCACCGGTTCTTCCATCGCAGACGCTGCTCTGAGCAACTGGGAGGTCAACGGGATTCTGACGCTCCAGGATGGAGAACCCTTTTCCGTTCTCTCCGGCGTAGATGATTCCACCAGCGGAATCCATCTGGACCGCGCCGACCGTATCGGCAACCCCATGCTGCCCAAGGGACGCAGTCATGCGGCGGAAGCTGCCGAGTTCTTCAACACAGCTGCCTTCCGGGTAAACGCTCCGGGAACCTTCGGCGATACGCAGCGCGATTTCCTGTCCGGACCGGGGTACGAGGATTTCGATTTCTCCCTGGTGCGTATCTTCCGTCTGCCCATCGGAACCCGGGAACATCAAATGCTGCAGTTCAGGGCAGAATCCTTCAATCTTCTCAATCGGGTTAACTTCTCCAATCCAACGGCGACCGTGTCCTCTGCCGCAGATGGGACCATCTCCACGGCAAACACTCCGCGAATTCTCCAGTTTGCTTTGAAGTATCAGTTCTAGGTCGACTCACCGTTTTATTACGTCAAGAAAGCTGAGTATATTGCATGGTAAGTCGTCGGAATTTCATTTCAGCGAATGTGATGGCACTAGCGGGAACTGCGCTGACGGTCACACCCGCGGCCTTTGCCACCGAATCAGAAACGCGGAACCCAGGGTCCCGGAGTTCACAATCCGAAAGAGACTTTTGGAACGACTGGCCCGGATACATCAAGGACCGGGTGAATGATGCTGGCGGCAGAAGAAAGGCTCTGCTGGCGCGGGTGCAGTCTCCCGGTGCGATCGCCGATCGAACCGCCGCCGTGCGCTCGCAGTTGTGGGAGACTCTTGGCGGCCGTCCCGCAGAAACTCCTCTCAACGACCGCATCGTCGGCACTATCTTCCGGAACGGATATCGTATCGAAAAGCTTATCTACGAAAGTATGCCGGGGGTCTATGTTACAGCGCACCTGTATCTCCCCAGCCAAGACAAAGCTCCCTATCCGGCTATCCTTTCGCCGCTGGGACATACGCCCGAGGCCAAGAGCTACAGGAACTATCAATATTGTTTTCAAACCCTGGCGCGCAAAGGATATGTGGTCCTTGCCTATGATCCTTTCGGGCAGGGCGAGCGCAGCCAATATCTGATTCCGGGCACGAGCACACCGCGTCTTGGGGTGACGACGGAGCATAATCAGGCTGGAAGGCCGATGCTCCTGCTCGGTACCGGGCTGGCGCGCTATCGGGTCTGGGACGCGATGCGCTCGCTGGACTACCTGCTCAGCCGGCCCGAGGTCGACCCGCATCGCATCGGCTGCACCGGGCACTCGGGAGGAGCTACGGTTACGATGTACCTCATGGCACTGGAGTCAAGAATTCAGGCCGCCGTTACGGTTGAGGGAAATTATGAAAATGTCGCAGGCCCATTCTTCGATCCGCCCGGAGCCATTGCGGACGCCGAGCAGAACCTGGCAGGCAGCCTCAGCCGAGGCCTCGACCGCGGCGATCTGCTCAACGCGTTTGCGCCCAAGCCGTTCCTGCTGTGTTACACGGTGCATGACCAAGGGCAGACGTACTCGCCTGTCTATCAGGAAGCCATCCAGGAGAACTACGCAGAGCTGGTTCGACTGTACGGCATTCTCGGTGCGAAGGACCGCATTGGCATTCGCGCCGGACATCTTCCCCACGAACTCGACTACTTCTCCCGCCGCGCACTGTATGGCTGGTTCAATCAATGGCTTGGGAATCCGGACGCTGGTGTCGACGAGGCAGCCTTCGATCTCTCTCCGGCCGAGGAACTGAACTGTACGTCTAGCGGCCAGGTGCTGACCTCGCTCGGAGGTCGATCGCTGGTTCAAGTGAACCGTGACCGGGCGAAGGAAGTAACTCCTCCCGGGATTCTCATGAGCAAGGATATATCTGCGGCGCGCAGGCAGATTCGCTCCGGCCTGATCAGCCTTTTGGGTCTTCCGTCGATTCGGGGTCCGGTTAAGGGAGTGACGCTGTCAGCCGATAGCGGGCAGGGTCTCCATACGGAGGCGGTTCAGATCGAGTCGGAGCCTGGCGTTCGCGTCGTGGGCTGGTTTGTACGATCGGAACAGGGGCCGGCACGGCGACCCGTCGTCCTGTATGTCAGCGACAAGGATGTCAATGCTACCGTGGAGGAGCCAAGTCCGCTCCAGGAGATGATTCAACGAGGGTATGCCGTGTGCGCCGTCGATCTGCGTGGCATGGGACTGTCCACGCCGCGGCCCCCCGCAGGAGGCCCGGTTTTCTATCGAGGGATGCAGCTCGCCGACCGATTTGCCTGGACCAATCTGGTGCTTGGAAAGCCAGCGATCGGTCAGCGTGTGTGGGATATTCTCCGGGTTCTCGACTATCTGGCGACACGGTCCGATGTCGATGCCTCCCGGATCCGAATCTTAGGCCGCGGTTCCGCCGCCATCGCGGCCGGGATGGCGGCGCTGCTCGACGAGCGCGTGCAGTCAATCCTGCTCACCCAATCCATTCCCTCCTATCAATCGATTGTCGATGCTGAAGATTACTCCGTTACCCTGGACTGGTTTTTGCCCGGCATTCTGCAGCACTTCGATCTTCCGGATATTCTGGCGTCCCTATCCCCACGGCCCGTATGGATCTATGACGCCGTCGATGCGGATGGAAAGCCGCTATCGAAATCCGCAGCCCGCGACTGCTACCTGCAGCGAGTCCCGGAACACTCGTCTGCCTTCCGTACGCTGCGTTTCGGCGTGGGACCGAAGAACGAATCGGACCTGTATAGCAACTGGCTGCAGAACGCCTGAGGCCGATCCATAATCGCGGTCGCCTTTCTGCGTGACGCGCCGCAATATCCGGAAACACGATAGCCTTCGGGCAAGCACTTGACAGAACCAATCACCGAGGAGCATGAAGCGATGAATCGTAGGGAATTCCTGGAAACTGGTCTCGCCGCAGGTATCTATTCAACCTCCGCCCGTGCGGAAAAGATCTCGCCCTTCCTCTTTGGAGCGAACGCACCCTCCAGCCCGGAAGCTCGTGCGATGCCCGCATGGCTCAACGATGGGCCCATCATTATGGCGGGATGCTGGGACGATTTCCCTCTCTTCCACAAACGGATGGGCGGCACGCCCACATGGCTCAATGACCTGTATCGGCAGCAGGGCGCAGACGCTACTGTCCGTGCGCTGAAAGACGCTGGCATTACACTCGGGATGATCCACTTCTTCAAGGGATTCGGTCTGGACGCTGAGCGCGATCACATCGCGGATGCTCGTGTGCTGGCGCGCAAGTTGAAGCAAAACGGCATTCGCGTCGGACTCTATATCGGCAGTACCATCGCATACGAAACCTTTCTGCCGGAGAAGCCCGAAGCCGAGGCATGGTTTGTGCCCGATTACCTCGGCAAGCCGCTGTATTACGGAGATCAAACCTTCAGGCGGCGTGTCTACTTCATGCATCCCGGCTATCGGGAGTACATCAAGAGCGTCATCCGCTACGGGATGGAGAATCTGGATCCCGACTTGATGCACTTCGACAACGCGTCCATGCAGGCGCAGCCTGGTATCTTTACGCATCCCATGGCGGTCGACGACTTCCGCAAATACCTGGCATCGAATTTCAACTCGTCAGAACTCCAGGAACGGCTTGGCTTCACCGATGTGCGCTACGTGCAGGCTCCGGAGCTCGAAGACGTTCCAGATCGCATCAACGATCCTCTGCTGCAACTGTGGGCGGACTTCCGTTGCCATCAGCTCACCAGCTATTACGCCGAGATGGCGGCGTTGATTCGCTCCATCAATCCTCAGGTCGCCGTAGAAAACAATCCGTCCACCGGGATCTCGGGACGCAACGTGATATGGGAACAGGGCGTGGATTATCCCCGTCTCTTAGGCACCATCGATGCCGCGTGGACCGAAGAGGGAGACAATGCAACCGTAACACCAGACGGCGCCCTCGTCTCGAAGATCCGCACCTTCAAAGCCGCCTCCATCCTGAAGAAGAAGATCTTCTGTTATACGTGGGGCGCAGACGGGAACTGGGGTTACGGCCCCAACACCGGCGGCCTGCTGCAGATGGCCGAATCGATGGCATACAACCGTCAGTGCCTGGGCATGGTGGGCATCTTCAATCAGGTGGCTACGCTTCCGGCTGAGCCTCGACAGTACATTCAGTTTTATCGTCAGAACTTCGATCTGTACCGCGATGTCGAAACGGTTGCGGATGTGGCGCTGCTGTACTCGTTCTCCAGTATGGGTTTCAACAGCGATCGCCCGATTGTGAGCTTCATGCTAGCCAGCCAGATGTTGATTCAAGGCCAGTATCTGTTCGATATCATCTTCGATCAGCATCTGAACGACTTATCCAGGTATCGCGTCCTGTATCTCGCGGATCAGGAGTCTCTGAGCGACGAGCAAATCCAGAAGGTAAGGCAATTCGTGAAGCAGGGTGGAGGTCTCGTTGCCACCGGGCACACGTCTCTCTATACGGAATGGAGGGAGCGGCGTCCCGATTTCGGATTGACGGATTGCTTTGGTATCTCTGCGCCGGCATGGTACGGATCGGCCGACGAGGAACCAGATGTCCCCGGCGGCCCGGTACAACATCGGTTGGGCAGCGGCAAGGTGACGTATATCCCGGCCATTACGCCGACCACCATGAAGCCATCGCATCAAGGGCCGGGAAGGAAGCAGCATTACTGGAATCTCGCGGCTAATAACAACGAGATGAGCAGTGGCATATTGGCCGCCATGAATGGTGCGCCGACGGTGCGGCTGACGAGTCCGGCATCTCCGTATATAACCTTTGAGATGGTACAACAGCAGGCCGGAAGCCGATGGGTATTGCATATCCTGAATTACGATCATGAGCGCAACCCGGAGTTGCGAGATCTGGCGTTTGAAGCCGCGCTGCCGGCCACTCGGAACGTCAAGAGCCTGCGCACGCTGTCTCCGGACCGGCCTGGCGCCGATGGGCCACTGCAATGGAGCGGCAACAAACTTATCTCATTCCGGTTGCCCACATTGAAAATCTACACCGTGGTCGTAATCGATCTGATCTAGCGGGAGGAGCTGGGGTTTCCCTCAAGTTCCCAGCGATGTTGATGGAGGCAGGATGAGTCTGAAGTCGATCAGAGGGCGCGATCCGGCCAGCGGCGAGGTCATGGAAGTCTCCTTTGAGAAGGGTGTGATTCGATCCATCGTTCCGTCATCGGAGAGCGAAGATCTGTGGCTCTCTCCTGGATTTATCGATCTACAGGTCAATGGTTACGGCGGATGCGACCTGAATGCGGAGTCGATCACACTCGGTGAGGTCATCGAGTTGACGCACAAGCTGGTGGCTACCGGTGTCACCACGTTTCTTCCAACCCTGATTACCGCCGGAGAGGATCGGATCATCGCGGCGCTGCGCGCGATAGCGGAGGCGCGTTCGATCTCTCCTCTGGCGCGGCATGTAATTCGAGGCGTGCACATTGAGGGGCCACACATCTCTCCCGCAGACGGCCCGCGCGGGGCACATCCCCGCAGCCATGTGCGGCCGCCGGACATTCAGGAGTTCGAGCGCTGGCACAAGGCCAGCGGCCATCTGGTGAAGATGGTGACGGTGTCACCGCACTGGGACAGCGCACCGGAGTACATCACCCACCTGGCGAGTCGTGGGATAGTGGTGGCGATTGGCCATAGCGATGCCAGCTCCGACCGCATCCACGCGGCAGCGGAGGCAGGAGCGGTGCTGTCGACCCATCTGGGAAACGGCGTGGCGAACCAGCTGCCCCGGCATCCCAATCTGCTGTGGGCACAACTAGCAGAGGATCGCCTGAGTGCCACCTTCATCGCGGATGGCCATCACCTTCCCTTCGACACCTTGAAGGCGATGCTGCGCGCCAAAGGGATCGAGCGCAGTATTCTTGTCTCCGATGCAGTCGCATTGGCTGCAATGCCGGCTGGGATCTATGTGACGGCAGTCGGCGGAGAGGTTGAGTTGACCGCAGCGGGAAGGGTCGGCATACCAGGAACCCCGACGCTGGCTGGCGCCGCGCTTCCGCTGAAAGCGGGGATCGCGAACGTCGCGCGACTCGCCACGTTTTCTCTGCATGAGGCCCTTCGGATGGCTACGGCGAACCCCGGTCGTTTTGTGGGGGGACGCGGCGAATTGCGGGTTGGCGCGGACGCTGACCTGGTGCAGTTCAAGTGGGATCGGGCAGGGACGGAGATACAGATCGCCACCGCTTTGGTTCGGGGCGTGGCGCAAGCATGACTCGTATTCGCTCCTGGAGAAGCTATCTGTCGAACGACGAGGATGGCCGACGAAGACGTTATCGTCACTATCTTCTCGCCGTCGCGGGACTCGGTGGTCTGCTCTACGGGATCGATCTGGGCATTATTGGCGGAGCGTTGCCCTATCTGGAAGCGACATCGGGCCTGACGGCGGAACAACTGTCTGATGTAGTGGCCGCCGTGCTGCTGGGCAGCGTAATCTCCACATTATTTGCGGGCATGCTGTGCGACTGGTTAGGGCGCAGGTCGCTGATGGTCTGGAGCGGAATTGCGTTCAGTCTGAGCATACCTGTGATCGCTCTGTCGCACAGTTTCGATCTTCTGATTGCAGGAAGACTGCTGCAGGGAATCAGCGGCGGGGTGATTGGGGTCGTGGTGCCGCTCTATCTTGCCGAGTGCCTGCCGGCCTCGAGCAGAGGCAAGGGCACTGCCCTATTCCAATGGTTCCTCACATTGGGAATTGTGACCTCGGCCATCGTAGGAATCTACTACAGCCTCCACCTGGGTGAGGCAGCGCGGACGGTCAGCGCGGCGACCCTCTTCCACCTTAAGAACCAGGCTTGGAGGCGCATCTTCTGGACATCGCTTCCGGGAGGGATTCTGTTTGCTGCAGGCAGTTGCTCTGTCGCGGAGTCACCGCGGTGGCTGCTGCAGAAGGGCAAACGGGAGTGCGCCTACGCCAGCCTCTTGCGATCGAGGAGCGCGCAGGAGTCCACTCACGAACTGATGGAGATGTCGCTGGTTCTTTCCCCGAGCGAGGCTTCTCCGCGCGAGCCTGGCCAGCCGGTCGCAGCGCGGTTCAGGGAATCGTTTCTGCGACGGCGGTATGTCGCGCCCTTCCTGCTGTCCTGCGCGATTTTGTTCTGTAACACCGCGACCGGCGTCAACTCCATTACTGCTTATGACACAAGCCTGCTGGTGCAAAGCGGATTATCGGATGTCAATGCGCACTGGGGTTATGTCCTGTTTACCTGTGTGAAATTTCTGATGACGATCGTAGGAGTCTTGCTGATCGACAGGAAGGGCCGGAAGTTCCTGCTGGTAACCGGGACTGCCGGCATGGTTGTCTCCCTTGCTGTTGTCTCCGTTCTGTTCCTGCGGGTCGAGCGAACGCAGCAGGACTGCAGCCGCGCCGTGGAGTCGCTGGTCACGTCGGATCAGACGCTCCACCTGCAGTTCGATCCGTCGCTGGCCGGGAAGCTTCTTCGGCAGTCCGGCAATGCGGTCCATGGCATCGTCGACAACCGTGCTTCTCTGGCGATTGTCTATTCGTATGGAGGCTTCACCGCTGCAACCGAGGTCGTACGATCGGACGACGCGGCTGGCATGCCCATCCGCATCAGCCGGTCGGTTGGCATTCCATCCAATGCCGTGAAAGCATTTTTCAAAAACCCCTTCGCAAACCTTGGAAAGGCAAGGTCTGCGCCCCTCAAGATCGAGCGAGCCGTGATCGCGCGTGTTCCGGGTCAGGCTTTCGGCTGGATGGTCGAGTTGTTTCTTTATATATTTGTAGGCTTCTATTCTCTCGGCCCAGGTGTCTGCGTTTGGCTCGCCCTGTCGGAGTTGATGCCCACGCGCATCCGGTCGAATGGAATGAGCATCGCTCTCGTGATCAATCAACTGGTCTCCACTACGATGGCTGCGATATTTCTTCCAATGGTCAGCAGTCATGGCTATTCCAGCATGTTTCTTCTTTTTGGCGGTTGTACGGCTATTTACTTCCTGATCACCGTCTTCCTACTGCCGGAGACGAAGGGAAAGACGCTGGAAGAGATCGAGCAACTCTTTCAGAAGCCAGCGTGAGTGCGTAGTCCTCGATACGAGTGAATGTAGCGATGACCGACTTGATCACCACGCACTGACGAAGACAGCGGTCGTAAGGGGTGGAACGTCGGCCATTCCTGTCTGAGAAATAAACATGGCACGACGCACAATCTGATCGGAAGAATCGCGCTGTATCGGATGAAGCTGAAAGTGAAGACCTTCTAAACTGGCGGAGGAAATCTTCTGTTCCGTTGTGGTGGCGTTTGAAACGACCAGGATATGTTTATAGGGCCCGTAAGTATGATCTGTAGAATCGAGTTCCATCACAATGACGCCTGGAACCTGGCTGGCTCCTGTGTTCAGGAAGTGGAGATGACTTTGCACCTCTCGAGCTGTCGTCATCCGGAAGAGACGAGAGCTATAACGGATTCGGAGAAACTCTTCGAATGTCTTCGCCGTCAGCCTGATCGTGGCGGCATCGGGTTTCAACGAGGCGTTAGCTAGAAGTGGTTGCTCCATGGCGTATTGATCGCGATTCTTGCTCGCGAGTGGAAGGCCTATGCCCCAGTTATTGCTCTTTCCGCTCCAGTCAATCTTATTGAACCAGTCCCCTGAATCGTAGCTATCGGTGTCCATATCCTTGGAGCGAAGCAGATCATCTCCTGCCATGAAGAAGGGGATACCCTGCCCGAGCTCTACGAGGCTCATCGCCAGTACTTGACGTCGCGCACGCGTTGCTGCGGTGTCGCCTTCGGGCGACTTGAGCTGGATAGCATCAAACAGGGCTTGGCCATCATGGACTGAAACGTAGTTGACCGCTTCAATGGGTGTGGCGGTGTAGCCCGCCGGGCGTCCGTTGTAGTCAACCTGAGATGCAGCCACGGTTTCCCCGGCGCCGTCGGTGAATCGAAGATCTCGCAGGTTTCCCGCCAGCCCGATGCGAATCCAATCTTCCTCATGCAATAGGGACGTTCGCTGGTCAAGACGAGAGGCGTGATGTGCGGCGTCGCTGTTCGGGCTGGTGAATAGTCCAGTTGCGAAACCCTGCACTTGCGGATCGCCCGTCGCATGGCCGCCGCGGATGGCGTCGCGCATGCGGTCATTGAAACTGCCCACGCCCGTTCCATACAGGTTCAATTGCGTTGCGTTAACCCCGAGCGCGTTGTGCGCGGTTTCCCCCATCTCCCAACCTTCGCCGTAAAGATAGATTTTGGACCCATCAATCCCGTCTTTGGCGAGCGTCAGCTTCGAAAGCGCCTCTCGAATCTCACGCAAGTTCTTGATAAACGTGAACTCCATCAGGTCGAAGCGAAAGCCGTCGATCTTGTAATGTTTGGCATTCCAAAGGATGGCATCCTGCTGCAGCTTTCCCATCATGATGTGTTCGCTGGCCGTGTCCGCGCAGCAGGATTTGGTCAATAGGACGCCATTCGCATCGAGCCGGTGGTAGTAGTTCGGCACGATCTTGTCGAGAACGGAACTTGGGCTGTCCCCAAACCCGCTGGTGTGATTGAAGACGACGTCCTGGATGACGCGCAGACCGGACCGATGCAACGCCATCACCATGCTGCGATACTCGCGGACGCGAGCGTTCGGATCGACAGCATAGGCTCCTTCCGGGGCGAGGTAATGAATGGGGGCGTACCCCCAGTTGTATCCGTCTGTAGCTTTGATCGCCGACACGTCAGCTTGCTGTTCCAATCCGTCCGGTGGATACTGGGCCAGATCAGGAGTGGTGCTCCAGGTACGTTTGTCCTCGTTGACGCTATTGAAGTGGAAGGTCGGCAACAGATGAACCGCCTTGAGTCCGTCGCTGGCAAGCGCCCGAAGATGCTTCATCCCATCGGAGTCGCTGTCGGTAAACGCGAGATAGGTTCCCCGATGTTCGACTGGCACGGTCTGGTCTGCAATGCTGAAGTCGCGAACGTGGAGTTCGTAAATGCTGAGGTCGTTGATCCGCTCCAGCGCCGGGACGTGGTCCTTATCCCAGCCCTTCGGTTTGTTAACATCGGCATCGATGTCGGTAATGCGGCTCTTCGATCCGTTGAGTGCGAGATCAATCGAGTAGGGATCGGTGACAATATTTTCTACGACCGCTTTCTTTACCGGTGAATAGACGGCTTCGTCGAAGAGATAATAGTGGCTGATCCACTGGGGGGCGAGAATAGCCGTCCATACGCCGCGATCCTCGTGCATCGCGATCGTTCTGGATGGTGTGGTCTGTTCTGCTGCGAGGAAGAGTTGAAGTCGCATGGTGAGAGCGGTCGGAGCCCAAACCTTGATCTTTACCTCGCCACTGCCAGCATGAGAGCCGTCCTCCTGAGGCGCTTGCGGGTGTTCGACGATGACGCCCAAGCTGCCTGAATAGGCATAAAGATCGTCAAGGACGCCTGCGTCTTGCACGCCGGTTACATAGGATAACGTCCCGTCTGCATTCTGCACCGATACGGCGAGCTGTCCGGTCAAGAGGCCCCGGTACTGCGATGGCGCCATGTCTCCCGGCAACTTCAACACGGCATAGCCGGACGCGAGTTGGGGAAAGCGGTCCAGCTGCGATGCCGTCATGGCACCGCCTCGTTCCAACTTCACAGAAGTTTCTCCCATTACTCCGTTTGGATTTAGAGCGAGCATTCCATCAACATCATTCGACAGCCGATAGGTGCCGTTCGTCTCCAGGTGCACGCTTGGAATCAAAATGGTGGTGCGATCAATCCAATATGCCTGAAGCTTGGAAAAGTCAGCCCTGATGTCCTGCGACGATTCCGGTGCCACAGCAGGCGCCCCGAGGCTCCTGGTCTGGATGCCTTTTGTTCGTGCTGCCACGCTCGGCATGGGCGAGCCTGCCATGGCTGCGGGGCTATGCGGGTGGGGGGTGATGATTGGGGCCTGGGCCAGCGTCAGCGTGGGGCAGAGAACGGCGAGTGCGAGGAAGCGGCGCATGGACATAGAGAAGGCGCAAGCGACGCATGATCGCAAGGCAGAGAGCCTGCACTTTCGGTGACTTCTGGTTGACTAGGGAAGCTATTATGCCTCAGTGATTTCGAAGCATGCCGGACTTACTTGGCGTCGAGATCCATGGTGTAGAGATTGTTGCTCGAGATCTCTGTCGTCACCAGCAGGACATTCTCCGGTGCGAGGCCGGAGAAGAAATATTGCCCCGTCGTCCCGACCGGAAAGTTTTTCAAATTGGCGACCTCTTCCATCCGGCCGTCTGGCACGCTCACCCGGTAAATGGGCTCGGTGCGTTCCATGTAGGAGTGGACATAAAGAGCCTTGCTGTCCGCAGACCAGACTGGATCGGCAGCGGACGATGTAATGAGGGTGCTCCAAGTTCGAGTTGCGACGTCGAAGAGCATCACCTTCTGCTGGTCGAGCGTCAGAGCGGCGATATATCGTCCGTCCGGTGACCATCGGGGGCTGAAGAATCCCTGCGAACCAGGAACATCAGTTGTGTGCTTGGTGGCCAGATCCAAAATCTCGAGCGAGCGATGGCCGGTCTCCTGTCCCATGAGGTCCGTAACCTGCCCGAACACAATGGATCTCCCATCCGGCGAAAATGATGGATCTCCCACATTGTGGTCCTGGGGTGTCAAACATTCCAAACCGCCGCCATCAGCGCGGACGATATAAATCTTCCACGCCGCTCCCGGTTCCCGCGCCATCAGAGTCAATCGGCTTCCATCGGGAGACCACGCGGCCAGGAAGACAAACATCGACTCCGGGGTGAGTTGGATCTTGTCGGTCCCGTCCGCACGAGCTCTCCAAAGGTGGCCGTTCTGCGCTGTCCACGCAACCCATTGGCGGTCGCGCGAAAAACTTACGCGGCTCGCGTCCGACAGGAAATCTCGCCGGGGAATGAACTCTTTCCGGTTCGCGTCAAATTGCTCCAGGTCGGATCGCGACTGGTGTCCCACAAAAAAGATCTGATCGCCTAGACGCCCAGACCCCGGAGCTTCATAACTTAGCGGACCATTCGTCACTTGGAGCGGGTTTGACATCGAAGATCCGCTCAGCTTCCAAAGATCGGTATGACCATCCTTCGTGGTCTGAAAAACAAAATACTTACCACTTGAGGTCCAGGTCCCACAGCATTCGTTTGCCGGAACGCTCCAATTCTTCAGAATCTGGTGCGCAACGTGATCCGCAGAGATTTCCCAGAGTGAGGAAGTATGGTCAACCGGATTAATCAGCGTGAAGCGTAAGAACTTTCCTTCGGGCGACCAGCGCAGCCAGAATGCGCGTCCCGGGACTGTGGCAAATGGGACAGATTGTCCGTCATCTAGAGAGACGACCGCTAGCTGATTTCCAGAGGCGTAGAGAATGCTCTTGCCGTCCGCCATCCATGTTGCATCCTGGGCCAGCACATTGGGCACCCTGAATGCCGAGCCTCCGTCTACAGGAACGATCCACAATGGCTGAATCGACTCGGATGTTAAGTGGCTTCTTACCAACAGCCTGGATCCATCCGGAGAAAGATCGTTGATCTCAGGCACACCAATTTCGTTGGGCAGCTGGAGAATGTGGAACTCGCCAGTCGAGGTGGAGACCTGCGCGAGCACCACCCGCCCATCTTGTATGTAGGAGGTAAAGATGTGCGCCCCATTCGTAACCGAAGCCGGCAGCGTTTCGATGGAGGGATCCGCCGGCGTATAGACCAGCCCATCTTCGGTGATCTGAGAGATCCGCGGCAGCACTTCGACTGGGTGCGGATTCAGGAAGTGAGTGATGGCAGCCATCAGCAGGACGCCAAAACCAAAACAGACTGCGGCAGTTATATAGGTTAACTTCGTTCGCTGGGCAGCGGGGACCTCTTGCAGCGTTGGAGATGGAGTTGTCGCGGCGAGCGCCACGTTCGGACTCGCAGCCGCGGGTGCGGAAACGGGGCGAACCCAGGGTTGCGAGATGCCCTGGACGGGGTCTTCTGCCGAGCGTACCGGCGCAATAAATCGAAATCCTCTCCGCGCAAGTGTTTCCACGAACCGGGGATTTTCGGCGGAATCACCCAAGGCCTCGCGAATCTTTTTGATTGCGCCGCCCAGCGAGTGTTCGAAGTCAACAATCACATCGGGTCCCCACACCCGACGCTGCAACTCCTCCCGGGAAACCACCTCCCCCGCGTTCTCGAGCAGAATGGTCAGAACTTTGAACGGCTGACTCTGTAACTTGACTCGATAACCGGCCTTCCACAACTCGCCTGATTTTATGTCGGCCTCGAAAAGTCCAAACGATACTCGGCACGGCAATGTAATGTCTGAACTCATCTGTTTCGGTTCCGAATGTAGCACGAATTCGATTCGTACCGATGGTTGACGCGGCCATGCCGGGTCATCTCTCCCTGCAAATGATTGAAGAACCACGCGCTTATCTGGTCATCTCGAAACAAATAAAAAAAGGGGTCGTAAGCCTTGCGAACACTTCGCACAACAGCCCAAGGTTCTCAACGCAATCTACATTTAGGAACTTGGATACGCGAATGCGACCTATTTTTCGGAGGCTTGTGAAGAACGAAATTTTCACCTTTAGAAAGTGCATAATGGCTTTATTAGCCGTTGTGCTCTTCCTGCCAGTCTTTTCTCCCCTGCTAGCACAAACTGATTCCGGGACGGTTCGGGGAACAGTAACGGACACCACCGGAGCCGTAATTCCCGCAGCGACGATCACGCTAACCGACAAGAATAGCGGAGTGGTGAGGACGACAACCTCAAACGCCAAGGGGGAATTTGGCTTTGACGCTCTGCTGCGCGGCCAGTATCTCGCCCATATTGAGGCGAAAGGGTTTCAAGTCCAGGAGCAGTCCTTCGAGCTTCAGGTCTCTCAGACCCAGTCGCTGATATTCTCGCTCGCTCCCGGCTCCACCACGCAGACGGTTACGGTCACTGGCGCAGCACCTGCGGTAGATCTGTCGACGTCGTCAACCGGGCTCGTGGTCGGTGCCGAACAGATGTCGGACCTGCCGCTGAACGGCAGAAACTTCACTGCCTTGGCGCTGCTAACCCCGGGGGTAACGCGCGGTGCCTACGGCAGCCAAGCCAGTGGTGTGGGCTCGAACGCAGAGACCTGGCGTTATGGAGAGACAGGTGGCGCAGCCCTCTCGGCCAATGGCCTGCGTCAGCAGGCGAACGACTTCGAACTGGATGGAGTTGACAACAATGAGATGCTTGTCGGCACCATCGTATTTTTCCCGCCCGTAGAAGCGACCCAGGAATTCCGTGAAACAACCTCGATGGCGTCTGCCGAGTTCGGCGGCGCAGGCGGAGCGATCATCCAGAGTTCCATCAAAACCGGCACCAACCATTATCACGGATCGGCATTCTTGTTTGACCGCGATCAAATCTTCGACGCAAACCCCAACTACAACTTTGAGGGTATTGTGGGCGGCGTTCCCGCTCCTACCTTCCATCGCATTCAATACGGCGGCTCACTCGGTGGGCCCATCTGGCGCAATCACCTCTTCCTCTTCGGCGATTACCAGGGCCTGCGCCAGAGGCAGCCGCAGGGAGAGAGCTTCGTGACCGTGCCCACGCAACTCATGCGCCAAGGCAACTTCTCAGAATTGCTGAACACGACCCTCACGCAGGGCAATAATCAAACCGATCAAATCGGCAGTTATTGGAATCCCTCTTGTGCTAATCAACCCAATAACCAGTCTCCGGATATTGTCGGTGGGATCTACAACCCATTGAACTGCCAGCAGTTTCCCGGCAACATCATTCCGTCGGGTCAATTGAGCCAGGCAGGGTTGAACCTGCTCAATGCGTACCCGTTGCCAACTCCGTCGCTGGCGAACACGACCGTCATCAACAACTACCAGGTGAACCCCATCCAAACCCAGCGCATGGATGACTTTGACGTGCGCCTCGATGCGAATATCACCTCGAAAGACACCGCATTTGTAAGGTACAGCTACGCGCAGGATATCCTCGACATCGGTAGTCTGCTTCCGAATCTGCCGGCGGGAAGCGGCGCGGGGTATAACCCCACTCATCCTCGTGGAGTGGCAGTTGGTGAAACGCACGTGTTCTCTCCGACGCTGGTCAATGAAGCGCGTTTTGGCTA
>FSXA01000427.1_pt1 | contig 20372 bp, 15 predicted proteins | sample 1638081 | NCBI WGS metagenome assembly FSXA01 (sample SAMEA3914788, study PRJEB12502) | metagenome | biome: forest; material: soil | place: Canada | collected 2011-07-03 | depth 0.1 m
CCCCGCCCGAGGCTCGTCGATGGCGCGGCCGTCCCCCTCTTCGAACGCTTTCTCGAGGAGGTGGACGACCGTCGCATTGTCGAGCCGTATCGACTCCAGAGTCTTCCCCTGCTGCTCGAGTCGATTCAACGGGAGATCGATCATCTGCTCAACACACGCCTTCCCCCACGCCAGCCGCCCAGGCGAAGCTGGGATCCGATCTCAGAACCTCAGACGGTGCTCGATTTCGGCCTCCCCGCACTCTCGCCGCTCAACAGTGGCAGCCTCTCCGACGCGACCCTCCTCCGCGATACCATCCTCGCGAAGATCGCAGCCTTCGAACCCCGCCTGCAGAATCCTGTCCTGGTGTTGCGCGAAGACCCAGAGGATCCGACCGCGATGATGGGAAGCCTGCAAGGAGCGGTCACCCTGGACAGGGTGACGCAACCGGTATCATTCCCTGTCATCTTCTTTCACCACGGCGACAGCGCCGCCATCTCGCCAGGCGAACTAGAGTAGCCGGCCCCTCTCTCCTCGACCGTGATCCACCAACCCTGAACTGGAGAAATACCCCAACGCAATGCGTGCAGACGAAGACCTCCTCCGCTATTACTTTGACGAGCTCAGCTACCTGCGCGATGCCGGGCGCGGTTTTGCACGAGAGCACGACAAGGTCGCCAAGCGGCTCGACATGCCCCATGGCGAAACCGCCGATCCGCATGTTGAGAGGCTGATCGAATCCTTCGCCTTTCTCACCGCCCGCCTGCAGCGACAGATGAAGGCGGAGTTCCCAGACATCACCAGCGCTCTGCTCAGCGTCCTGTATCCGCAACTGGTCCAGCCACTGCCGCCGATGGCGATCGCATGCTTCGACGTCGGCAGCACCATCAAGGGACTCACCGGCGGCTTTCCCATTCCCCGCAAAACCTCGCTCTTCGCGCGGGACGACAGCGGTCTGACCTGCAGGTTCTATACCTGTTACCCGACGACGCTTTGGCCGGTGACCGTCGCCGAAGCGGTCTTCGAACCCGCCGATTATCACGGCATCGCCTCAGGCGGCGCCGTCCTCCGCATCCAGCTTCGCGCCAGCGAGGACCTGCTGCGCAAGCCCGACTTCCTCACCGGCCTCCGCGTCTTTCTCGATGGTCCTCCAGAACTCACCGGAGTCCTCTACGACATCCTCTTCGGCACTGCGACCGACGTGTTGCTGGTCGATAAGAGCAGCCCGACGCCCGTTTCTCTGGGCATAGGCGCACTGAAGAGCGTCGGGTTCGGACCGGAGGAAGAGGTTCTTCCCTATCCGTCCAACGCGCAGCCCGGTTATCGGCTGCTCCAGGAATACTTCAACTTTCAGGAAAAATTCCTCTTCTTCGATGTGGACGGGCTCGCGAAGCGCCATTGCGCGCGGGACACAGCGGCCGCTTCCGACACCCTGAATCTGCTCTTTGTCCTCAGCGATCTCCCATCCCCTCAGCCTGCCATCTTCGCCAACAACTTTCGCCTCGGATGCACTCCGATCATCAACCTCTTTCCAAAGACATCGGAGCCCATCCGCCTCGATAACCTTCAGCTCGAATACCGCTTGGTCGCCGACATACGGCGCGAGTCGACGACCGAGATTCACTCCATCTCGTCCGTTTCCAGCTCGGTGAATCCCGCCGCCCCCGTACAGCGCTACGAACCGTTCTACTCCTTCCGCCACTCCGTTTCGGGAACCGGCCCCAATGCCTTCTGGCTGGCAAGGCGCACCAGCGCCGACCGCGCCGACCTGCGCGGCACCGACATGTATCTGTCGTTCGTTGATCTTTCCTTCAACCCTGCCGCCCCCGCCGACCGCACCGTCTTCGCGCATACGCTCTGCACCAACCGCTGGCTGGCGAGCCAACTGCCGGACCGCGCTCAACTCAACATCGAAGACGCCACCCCGGTGCTCCGGATCGCCTGCGTCACCAAGCCCACGGTCCCGCTCTACCCTCCGCTAGGCGGTCCTTCTCTCTGGCGACTGGTCTCAAGCCTGTCGCTCAACTCCGCATCCCTCACCTCGAACGACCGTGGTCTCGAGGCGCTGCAGGAGATTCTCCGCCTCTATGCCTTCAACGAACGCGGCTTTGTGCAGCAGCAGATCGGCGGCATCTGCGCCATGGAGACCCGCAGGGTGCTGCGCCGCTTCGGCCCCGATGCCTGGCGCGGCTTTCGCCGCGGCACCGAAATCACCTTCGTCTTCGACACCATGCGCTATAAGGGGAGCAGTCCCTTGCTGATGGCCTCTGTGCTCCGGCACTTCCTCGGCCTCTATACCTCCGTCAACACCTTCACCGAGGTCGTCGCCAAGCGCAGCACCATCGACGGCGAGTGGAAGCGCTGGGCGCCGCTGGCCAGCACGCAGGAGATTCTATGACCGTGGAAGAAAGGGAGCACAGCAAGTCCGCCGTCCGGACACGCCACGCGTGGGGATCGGGCAGCACCATGCTCCACCGCATCTTCGCCGATGGCAGTTCCTTCAGCTTCTATCAGGCGGTGAAGATTCTCTCCCACTTGCAAGCAGACAGCACGCGCCCGCCCGCGCACGGCTCTGTGCCGGTGCGATTTCGCTCGCGCATGGGATGGGACTTCCCTGGCTCCGACATTCACCACATCTCTCCACCCAACGAACATGAGCCTTACCCGCAGGTGCTGGTCAATTTCCTCGGCCTCGCGGGAGCGCACGGACCGCTCCCCGTGGCTTACACCGAGCAGTTGCTGCGTGACAAGAAAAGCGCCCTGCGCGATTTTCTTGACATGTTCAACCACCGCCTGATTCTGCTGGTCTACCGCATCCATGAGATGCATCATCCGGAGTTGACCTATGCACCGCCGGACAAGGGCCTCGCCGCCAACCATCTCTACGCCTGCTTCGGTCTCGGGCGCGACCCGGATTCGGCAGCGCGCAATCGGCTCGCCGTCCCCGACCGCGCCCTGCTGGACTACAGCGGCCTGCTCGCCCACCGCCCGCACACCGCCAGCGGTCTCCAGGCGCTGCTCAGCGACTACTTCCAAATCGCCGTCACTGTGGAACAGTTCACCGGCGCATGGCTCAGCCTCGGCGAAGATCAATGGACGATCTTGGGAACAAGCCAAGGCACAAGCAAGGGACGCAACCAGAGTCTGGGCGATGGCACGATCCTCGGCAAGCGCGTCTGGGACGAGCACGCAGGCGTGACGATTTGCCTACGTTCCCTCGACCTGCGAACCTTCGAAAGCTTTCTGCCCGGAGGCGCGGCCTATGACGCCCTGCAAAGCCTCACCGGTTTCTATCTCGGCGAAGAGATGGATTTCACCTTCAAGCTGGAGCTCCGTGTCGAGGAGATTCCCTGGGCCGGCCTCTCCGGCATCGGCCCCACGCTTGCAAATAACCGTCGCCCGCAACTCGGCCGCCTTGCCTGGCTCAAGTCCCCAAGCGGCAGCGACCAGCCCCAAACCGCGCCCGATGCCGTCGTGATTGGGGGCGATCTCTAAGATGGCCAGCTTCGTACAAACCGCACTGCCGACGCAGATCACCACGCCGTTCGGGCCAAATATCCTCCTCGTTCGGAACTACCGTGGAGAAGAGGCGATCTCCGAGCTGTTTCGCTACGATCTCGAACTCTACTCCGCAAACGCGTCGCTCGATTTCGGCCAGATCGTCGGCCAGGCCATCACGCTGCAAATCGCGCTGTCGAACGGCAGCTTCCAGTATGTCAACGGAATCGTCGGACGCTTCACCCAGGCAGGAACCGACGACCGCTTCACCACCTACTTCGCCGAGCTGCACCCATGGCTCTGGATGTTGACCATGAGCGCCGACTGCCGCATCTTTCAAAACAAGAGCAGCCTCGATATCGTGAAGCAGATCTTTTCCGACCTCGGCTTCAGCGACTTCTCCGACAAAACCACCGGCTCCTACACCGCCCGCGACTACTGCGTGCAGTATCGCGAAACCGCCTTCGCCTTCGTAAGCCGGCTGCTCGAAGAGGAAGGCATCGCCTACTACTTCACCCACGATGCCTCGAAGCACACCCTGGTGCTGGTGGATGACAGCAGTTCGTGGAGCACCTGCCCCGGCCTTACCTCGGCTCGCTTCGTTGGGCGCGGCCCCGGCTACAACTCCGACGATATCGTCATCGACTGCGCACTGGAACAAGCGGTTACCGCCGGCCAGTACAAGTCGGACGATTACAACTTCACCACCCCCGCAACCACGCTTCTCGCGACGGCGAGCGGCACCGATACGACTCGTTCGATCTACGATTATCCGGGCATCTACAGCGCACAAAGCGACGGCGAGACCATCACCAGCCGGCGTCTGGCTGCTCTGGAAGTCCCGGCAACGACGCTGCGCGGATCAAGCCTCTGCCGCTCCTTCCACGCAGGCGCGACGTTCACTCTGGCCGGCCACTACCGCACCAACCTGAATGCCAGCTACGTCCTTCGCCGCGTCGCGATGCGCGGCACCCAGGACGACTACTCGAACTCTTTCGAAGCATTTCCCTCCACCACGGCATTTCATCCGCCGCTCACCACGCCGCGCCCCGTCATCGCAGGCACCCAGACCGCCACCGTCGTCGGCAAAGCGGGTGAGGAGATCTGGACCGACCAGTACGGCCGCGTCGTCGTCCAGTTCCATTGGGACCAACTCGGCACCAACGATGAGAAGAGCTCCTGCTGGGTCCGCGTAGCCCAAGGCTGGGCGGGAAACCTCTGGGGCAGCATCTTCATCCCCCGCATCGGGCAGGAGGTCGTCGTCTCCTTCCTCGAAGGCAATCCCGATCGCCCTCTGATTACCGGCTGCGTCTACAACGCCCAGCAGGTCGTCCCCTACACGCTGCCAGCCGACCAGACAAAGACCACGATCAAAACCAACTCCTCCGCCGGCGGCTCCGGCTTCAACGAGATCCGCTTCGAAGACAAGGCCGGCTCGGAGGAACTCTTCATCCAGGCGCAGAAGGACATGAACGTCAACATCCTCAACAACGAAGCCCTCACCATCGCCGGCACCCGGACGCTCAGTGTCACCGGCAACGAGACCCACACCAACAAAGGCGACTACACCTCGACCGTTTCTGGAAATTACAAGTTTACGATCAGCGGCAACCTGACCATCGAGGCCAGCGGCTCCGTCAGTATCAAATCCGGTACCGACTTCACCAACACCGCCGGAACCTCGCTGACGAACAAGTCGGGCACGGATATGATGAACGATGCTGGAACCACCCTCACCAATAAGGGCGCAGCCTCGCAAACCGTCGACGGTGGCGGCATGCTGACCGTCAAAGGTGGTCTGGTCAAGATCAACTAAGTGGCAGAGCGCAAACCTCCCGCAACGAAAATCCGCGAACTCACCCTGGAGATCGCTGCGGCAAGCACGAATACGACAACGGGAGCGACGAAATGGCGATGCAGGTCTGCATGGGGGCAACGATGATGTGTAGCTTCGGCGCTGCGCCCTCCACCCTCGTCGTGCTGCCGACAAATAAGACGCTGACCGGCACCCCCGCGGCCACCATCATGGATAACAAGCCGATCGTGAACATCCCCCCGTTCGGCGTCTGTTCGTCCCCCGCGAATCCGACGGTTGCAGCGGCGACCGCAGCCGCGCTCGGCGTCTTGACCCCCATGCCCTGCCTGCCAGTGACGGCAGCTCCCTGGGCTCCCGGCGCCCCGACCGTGCTCATCGCCAACATGCCGGCGCTCGACTCCAACTCAAAACTTATATGTAACTGGGGCGGTATCATTCAAATCAGCGATCCCGGACAAACCACGGTCATGGTGCCATGAGCGACAACTACAAATTTTCGATTCAACGCTCGCGGGCCCTGGTGCTGGCGGGATGCTTCGCTGCGGTCAGTCTCCTGCTCTTTTTCGCCGGCACAATCACCGGCCTGCTTTATTCGGGCATCCACGCAAAAGCTATGCCCGTCGTCTTTGCCCCTACGGCAGCGACCCACACGCACTCCGCTCCCGACAAGGCCCCGGAAGACTCCGCCGAGCCAGCCACTAGCTCTTCCACCACGCCGCCTTCGGACGACCTCATCCCTTCTTCCGTCGCCGCTACAACAACGCCAGCCGCAGCTGTGGCAACACCCCCGTCGGCTCTGCCCGCCGCCGGGAAGACAACCGCAACAGCGACTCCCTCCGCCGCGGGAGCTACTGCCGACGCCTTGGCAAGCGCAGACCCGCCGACGAAGCCCTCCAGTGCGCAGCCACCCGAGACAGCTCCCCAAACTACAGATGCTTCCCTGACCATTCCATTGGCAGTTCAGGTTGGAGCATTCGCCATCAAATCGCACGCGGAGACCCTGGTCCAGTCTCTGGGAGACATGGGCTACAAACCGGTGGTCAGCCGCTCCACAGATGTCCGCGGCCACCACTGGTACGTCGTCAAGGTTGGCCCCTACGCCAAGTGGAACGCCGCCTCGAGAGTAGCGGCCCGCATCTCCATGACAGAAGATGTGACGCCCGTGATCGGGCCCATGCGATAGCTTCCCTGCGCACCGCCGCCAGCATCATTCCAGCTGCTGGCTAGCTCATCGAAGCCATGCGGCCCAACCGGTCCGCCTCGGCTTCGAGGGCGTGATCCTGCACCACGGCGACTCCGCTGCCAAAGGGATTGGAAACTCTGCCGGCACGCTGTTGCACGACGTGCGTCAATTCATGCCCCAGCAAGAATTGGCCATGCGGGGTGTGCGGGTTGTATTGCCCGGGAGCAAAGTGGAGATCGCTTCCCCAGGTAAACGCGAGCGCTCCAATGGCTGCGGCTTCGGGCCCCACGTGGACGCGAACGTCGGAGAAGTTCGCGCCCAGCGCAGCCTCCATCTTGGCTTGCACATCGCGGGGCAACGGCCATCCGCCGGACTTTGGGCGAAGGTCAACCTGGAAGGCGTCGACTCCCGGACGGCATTGGATCGCCGCCTTCTTCTGCACCGCGCCGGAATTGATCACGGCAAAGGAAAACGGACGCGCGCGGAAGAGCCCCTGCACGGTACGGCTCCGGCCGCACGCGACGCAAGGCTGCGCAATACGGGGCGGAGCGACAGACTTTGCGACAACACGATATGGCGCAGGCGCGGGCACGCCCTGAGTGTACTGCGAAAAGAGGCATCCCTGGCGATTTCTTTTTCAACTTTCTTTCCGAAGACGGCTTCCCGCAGATTAAACTGGACTTTATCTCGCAATCGGAACGGCGCGACGTTCGATGAGCTATCAAGGCATCCCGAAGATCTATCCCAACCTGAATCCCGCGGCGGCCATCCCGGTCGATCGGGAACAGATCTTCCGCCTCCGCAGCTTTGCGGACAACTACCGCATGACCCGCGGTTCGGAAAATGGACAGTACGTTCCGAACGCTCGCTTTGTCTTTGTCACGATGCCAAGGGGAGAGATGCTCCTACATCCCCGCTACCGGCATCCGGCCCTTTCGGAGGGCAAGCCGGTGCTCTACGCAGGCGAGGCCAGCTTCAACAACGGCCGCCTGGAATGGTGGAGTAACGGCAGTGGCAACTACCGTCCTGACCCGGGCCACGCGGTGCAGGCAGGCCTACCTTTGGACCAGTTCTATGCTTACGACGAAATTTTGAAAGGCACACATAAGCAGGAAAGAGTGAAGCAGCTATTCACTACGACGATTAGAAACCCCATTGCCGGTACGACAGCGCAGGCGCGACGCGCTGTGCCACTAGTTTCGACTCCACAGTGTGGTTCGCCCATTCCTCTGGGCCACTCTGCCAGACACCGTTCCGTTCTGCTCTCTAAGAATCTGTTTAAAAACTGAGTAACTCGTCTGAGAAGAAGGTGAGCGCGATCGGCCCAGGTGCATTGCCGCTCGAAGGAGAAGCCCCGGCTTGCGCCAGCTCTTCCTTGTGGCTCCTCGTTCTGACGAAGCCACACTTGCAGGCATGTAACGGATCCCGTGGGAGATGCGAATGACGTCACGGATATGTTGGTAGGTTTCGTCCACGAGCGAGGAGAGCCTGAACCTCCGCCAACTGAGGCATGGAACTCTGGGCTCCGGCTCTCGTAACAGAAATGGCCGCAACGGCATTAGCGAAGCGTGCGGCCGATAAGGGATCAAGTCCAACATGCGCTAGCGCGTAGGCAAAGCCGCCGTTGAACGCATCTCCCGCTGCCGTTGTATCCACGGCCTTCACTTGAAAGGAAGAAACGTAAGTCGGTTCGACATCCCGACCCGCGATATAAAAACCGCGAGAGCCCAGCTTGAGGATGAGATTGCGGACACCGGCATCCAGAAGAAGTTTCGCAGCTGCTTCCGCTGGAAGATCACTCTCCGTGGCCCGGGGTGGGTGGCCGAGCGAGTGCAGGAGAATACGGCATTCGCTTTCGTTTGGCGTGAGCCAGGTTACGGTTCGAAGCAGGGATGGGGACAATGCAAACGCAGGTGCCGGATCCAATAGGAATGGGATGCGGAGACGTTGCGTTATGCGCCCGACCTGTTCCACTGTATCGAGCGGAGTTTCCAGCTGACAGAGGACGATGGAAGCGTCCCGAAACAAGGCTTCGCACCGGTCCAGATCTTCAGGACGAAGCGATGCATTTGCTCCCGGGACCACGATGATGGAATTTGCTGCCTCCGAGGTTACAAGAATGATGGCAGTACCAGATGGGCCTGTCACGTTCTCGATGCCGTCGGTCTGAACGCCTGCGGCTTGCAGATTTTCTCTAAGCTCTACCGCAAAGCGGTCTTCTCCAAGTCGGCCAACCATAGAGACGTTGCCTCCCAGGCGTGCTACGCATACGGCCTGATTCGCTCCCTTCCCGCCGGAATAAGTTGCAAACTGCTGGCCCGTGAGTGTTTCGCCAACTGTGGGTAGCCTTGCGACGGATGTCACAAGATCCAGATTGATGCTTCCCACCACTACGATTTTTTTCTGTGCCATGTGTCCCCTGATTATCTAGAAAAGAGCGGCGCGATAGCAATCGCTCCCAGCCCGAGCAGAAACAAGACAAACATAAAAGGAAGCAGCCGGCGCGAAGTCGAGGGCGCGCTGGCAAACTCACGCCACACGAAGACTCCCCATACAGCTGAGACCATTGTTGCGCCCTGCCCGATCGCATAGGAAACCGCCGGTCCCACAAGGTTCGCACGCGAGGCAACGAAGCTTGCCACTGCGCCGGTGCACCAGATCACTCCGCCGGCTATACCCCAAAAATGCCAGCTGCGACGCGCCCTTTTGTACCCTCGCATGGAGGATGGAACCTCGCCAGTGAGCGAGTGACGCATGAGCCATGCGTTTGCTGGCAACGCGCAGAGCGCGACCCCAATCGCAAAGACGAAGGCGACGGCATAAGGCCCCAGCGCGTGCGGTCCGATGGTAGATTTTGCCACGAAAGGGTAGAACGTCCCCATCAGCAGACCGCTGACTATGCTGAGAACAACCCCGCGCGTGCTGATGACATTGTTTGCCTCGCGTCGGCGGTACGCGAGAGCATCCAGCAGAATCGCCACAGCCACAAGGGCGACTCCGCCGAAGATGAGAACCGGGTTTCCCGCCGGTTGGATGACGTAATTCAGAACAACGCCCACGATCAGCGCCAGTCCGATGCCCACAGGGAAGGCAACGGCCATCCCCGCGAGATCGATCGACGCGATTAGAAGCAGGTTGGCTAGATTGAAGATAAGTCCGCCGACGATCGCCAGAAGCCAATGCATACGATCGGCACTGCCCAGATTCGCGACGAAGCTTTCGGGACCACCGTGAAGACTGCCGAGGGTAAATCCCCAGAACAGGCTGCCAAGAACGATGCCGATGACGTAGTCCCAATAGAAGAGGGAGAACGCATAACCAGCAGTCAATTTGCGGGTGTTCGCCCATGAGCCCCAGCAAAGCATGCTGGTCATCATGAAAAAGAGGACGACGGTATAGGCCTGCGGTTGATACAAGCGAGTTCCCCTTGAGTTCCAAGACGGCTGTTACAGCAGTGTAGATGCAGCAGGCAGAAAAGAGACAAAGCTCTTTTCCGCCTGCTTCGCATTAGAAGCGGATATGTCCAACAAGCTGAATCTGTCTCGGCATGTATTGCGCTGTAGATTTGCCGAAGAGGTTGTTGGATAGATCACCTACGGGCATTTCAAGGTTGACACGGTTGAAGGCGTTCAGGAATTCACCACGAAGCTCGAACCGGCCTGCTTCACCCAGAAAAGGAAGACGGAACGATCTCTGTACGGCGACATTCGTTTCGGCAAAACCCGGGCCGTTGTAGATATTTCGTCCAAGATCACCTTCTTGCCCCGGTGTTGGAACCGGGAATTCAGAGGCGGTGAATACCCCCTTCAAGTAATCGGAGCGGCTGGCATGGAGCACGCGACCGAATGCAGGCGTGTTTGGTGTGTCATATCCATAACCGTCTGCGTTGTAGTCACCACCGGATGTATAGCTAGCCGAGGTGTAGACGTTGTATGGATTGCCTGACTGCAGGATCACGATCGGTGACACCGTAAAGCCTCTGGTCAGAGTGCCCAGAAAACCTTCCGAAATCCCCGGAATGTCCCAGACGGCATCGGCCGAGACACGATGCCGGGCATCGTAATCCGAGCGGGCATACTGACGCTCTGGATGCTGCGCATCGAAGACCGACTCTCCACCAGCCACACCGTTGTCGTTGCTGCTCACGTAGTCAAGCGACTTGCTCAAAGTGTAGGTGACGTGAGTCGTCCAGCCATGTGAGAAGTGGCGAGAGATACCGAATGCTCCGACATCCGAGTTTGCGATGCCCGCGCTCCGCCCATAGATCACTCCATTGAAGCTGGGATTCAGACGCTGTAGGTTTCCATGATTGATGATCTCGTCCCCGGCGAAGCGATTGACGTCGGTTTGCAGGAAGAGATCACGGCTGGCCGTGCCGAGATAATCAAGTTCGAGGACGAAGCCTCCGACCATCTGCTGCAGGCCGAGGCCCCAGCTGTACACCAGCGGAGGACGCAAATTCGGATCGATTCCTCCCACCTGGGTCCGTGTTCCCACCAATCCGCCGTGGGAATCAATCTGGTAGGTCAAACCAGGAGGCGGAGCAAAGCCCTGAGCTCCAGAACTGCTCGTGCCGTAGGAGAAGTTTGCCAGGGTCGTGCCAGCATTAAAAATGCTCAACGAAGGATCTGCGTAACCCGGGGGGTTTGTGCGCATGTTATTCACATAGGCATACTCGCCGACCTTGTTGTTATACATGCCGAATCCGCCGTGCAGAGACAGCTTGCCATTTCCGTGGACATCCCACGCGAAACCAACACGCGGCACAATCCGATATTGTGAATGGGCGGCCGCAGCCCCGTTCGTACCGCGAGTTTGCATGCTGCCATTGGCTACCTGCTCGGCGAACGTTGAGCCGGTACCAGGAGTGAAGAAGGCGATCGGATTCTGGCCGTTCTCCACCGTAGCCAGATGTCCGAAGTCATCCATCCGAACGCCAAGATTGAGAGTAAGACGGGGCAACACCTTCCAGTCGTCCTGGATGTAGGGTGCTACATACAGCATCAGCACGCGCTGATAGAGATTATGGGCAGTGGTCTGCGTCGCCAAATCCACGACAGGGCCTCCCTGGTCAAAGGGATGGTTGGCCGCGAAGTCCAGGATATTGAGAAAGTAGAAGTACGGGCGAACAAGACCATTGGTAAAATTGTCCATATCCTGCTGGCGATCCACATTGATCCCAACGTGAACAGTGTGCCCCTTATGGGTGTAGGTCAAATCGTCCTGATAAATGAAGTTATTCTGCACCCAGCTTGATGGACCCCACTGCGAAAAGTCGTCATCGATACCGCCAATGTAATACACGTTCGGCAGCGAAGGGATGACATCGGACTGATTGCCCGTATTCCGTACCAGGCTTATGCCAGCCTCGTTGACCAAAGACGACGAAAAGACATGAAGATAATCGAACTTTGCATACAGCGTAGCGTTGGGAGCAGTGTACGAGTAGGTTGGGCGCCCGTCCGCAGTCTCCCCTTGCGTGGTATTGCGGAACAAACTGAAGAAGACCTTATCGTTTCCGCCACTCATGTTTTGATCCAGCCGGAGATGGCCTTGGAACCCATTGGCGATTGGGGACACGTTGATCGTGGAGGTTCCCTCGACGATCATAGAACTCGGGATGGGCGGGGGTGCGTATGTGCTCCCATAGTTGCTTTCCACCTGTGCGGCCGTGAGAAAGTTTGCGGTTGGGTCAACGGCCGGTGGCGCCTGCGACAAAAACAGATTCGCAATGGAGTTCGGCTCATTGGCAGCAACCCAGCTTCGGAGTGCTGGAGTTTCGACGTTTTCCACGTAGGTGTTGCCCAACACCGCGCGGGTCCAGAAGAGAGAACCAAAGAAGAAGGTTTTGTCCTTGAAGATGGGACCGCCCAGCGTTCCGCCGAAGTCGTTGCGGTTGTACTTCGGTACATCGGTCTGGAACTCGGTACGCGCGGTGAGGGTCTTGTCGGTGTGAAACTCCGATAGCATTCCATGGAACTGATTCGTGCCTGGCTTGGTAAAGATCTCGATCAGCGCGCCACTCTCCCGGCCCTTTTCCGCGGAGAAGGCCGAAGCGGTGACCTTCATTTCCTGTATGGTTTCCGGCTCGGGCGTGATATTCACAACCCCATCGCGCGAGTCGCCATCGACGACCGTGCCATCCACCTGGTACTCGTTGGCCTCTTGACGCTGGCCAGCGGCATTGATCTGGAAGCCCGCCTCGGCGTTGAAGCTGCTGGTTCCGACCGATCCTGCCGCGGAGATATTGCCGGACGCATCGCCAAGTCCGGTGACGCCCGGAGCGAGGGTCGCCACTGAGGCGTACACATCCTGCCCAACCATTGGCGACTCGCGCATGGTCTCTGCTTCCAGGACACGGCCGATATTCCCCTTTGTCGTTTCCACCGTCTCCGTATTCGCTTCCACCGTCACCGTCGTATCTTCACTGCCAATGGCAAGCTTCGGGTAGATGGTCCGGACGTCGTGGCCCTCAATGCGAATGTGACCGAGTTGCCAGGTTTTGAATCCTGGAGCGTGAATCTCAGCGCGGTATGTCCCGGGCGGCAGCTGAAGGATATGCACGTAGCCTTGTTGGTCCGCGACCGCTTTCTCACTCACCTGCGTTGCCTCATTGGTCACCGTGAGATCGGCACCGGGGATGACGGCGCCGGTCCCATCCGCGACGGTGGCCTCAACACCACTGGCGAACTGAGCCTTCAGCGAGGGGACGGAAAGGATGCAGCCGGATACGACCAATGCTGCGAAAACGAATCTGAGCTGCCTGGGGAAAAACATCGAAAACCTCCATGAGATCGGGCTGCGCTTCCGGCCAGTCCAATCTGTCTTCGCTTTTGAATCGATTCAAAATTGAGAGCGGGGCAATACTAGAAATCCCAAACTAGAGTTGTCAAGATCATTCTTTCGCTGGTTGCCGCAAAAACCTGTGTAGTCGGGCAAGTACAAGAGATATAAACAGCTTATAGGATGTAACCGAAGCCGACGAATCCGGTTACGGGTTGCTTTCTCCTAGCTTCCGTCAAAGCCGACCTTTGCCGAATGTGTTTGAATGGTTTTATATTGGCAGCTCGAACTTCCGTTCACTTGGAGCGTTTATGCCTCGGTTTCGCCTCGCAATTCCCATTGCCTGTTTTGTCGTCGCCGGCTGCTTCGCGCATGCTCAGGATTCGCTCGCTCGAATCCACGAGGAGCAGATCGATGGTCCTTCCTGCGCTTCCCTTCCCGAATGGTTTATGAAAAGTGCTCCACGAACCTGCACGACTGCCGAAACTCAGGCCTGGCTTAGCGACCTGCATCACTGGCGCGATGAACATCGCATTCGCGTTGGCTATAACGGCGCCGAATATGACCGTTCCGAGTTGCGGTGGACACAATCCAGCTTCGTACAACCGCAAATGATGGTTCATGATCGTTTCTTCTACGACCCAGTCGCTCACCGCTATACCGTCGATCGTTATCTGAAGGATGTAGAGACGCGCTACGGCGGCATCGACAGCGTGCTCATATGGCCGACCTATCCGAACATCGGCATCGATGATCGCAACCAATACGACCTCGTCGCGGATCTCCCCGGTGGCAAAGAGGCAGTAAAGGAGTTTGTTGCTGCTTTCCATAGGCACGGGGTACATGTGCTCTTTCCCACCATGTTGTGGGACCAGGGCACTCGCGAGGAAGGCCTGCCGGATGCAGAAGCTCTCTCTCAGGAGCTTGCTGACATAGAAGCGGACGGCATCAATGGAGACACGCTGCAGGGTGTTCCGCGCACCTTCCGCAGCGCCTCCGATGCCCTCGGCCATCCTCTTGCGCTCGAACCCGAACTTGGCCCGGCGTCCGACGAGATGCTGAACTACAACAACATGACCTGGGGCTACTGGAAGTACGATTTTGTACCGACGGTAAGCAGGTATAAGTGGCTCGCGACGCGACACATGGTCAACATCTCAAATCGATGGGCGCACGACCATACCAACGATCTCCAGTTCGCCTTCTTCAATGGAATCGGCTTCGAATCCTGGGAAAATGTTTGGGGCATATGGAATGGAATAACGCCACGCGATGCGGAGGCGCTGCGCAGGATCGCCATCATCGAGCGCGCGTTCAGCAAGCTTCTGGTCTCTCCGGACTGGGAGCCGCATGCGTTCATGCAACAGTATGGAGCATTCGCGAGCAAATGGCCGGGAGATGGATCCACGCTCTGGACGATTGTAAATCGCAATTCGTATCCTCTAGACGGAAGGCAAATGATCCTCCCTGCTCAAGCTGGCATGCACTACTACGATCTTTGGAATGGCACCGAGCTCACACCGCAATCAGAAGGCGACAAGATCGTTCTCGATTTTCCAATCGAGGCGAACGGATACGGAGCGATTCTCGCGGCTCCTTCTGCACCGGAAGAGCTCCAAAGCCTGATGCGAACGATGAATTCGCTGGCGAAAAGACGGCTGGCGAGCTTTTCGCACGAGTGGACGACACTTTCGCAGCAATTGGTTCCGATCGCCAAGACCCAGGCACTTACTACGCAACCATCCGGTATGTCTGCTGTGCCGACAGCTGATTTTGTCTTTCGCGTGAACGGCATTGAGCTTGAGGGCACGAACGATGAAGGCGTCGATGTGCAGTATCCGGGCGAAGTCTCGGCTCGGCGCTATCACGAGTTGAAGGTACATATTCCAGCCTTCTGGATCGACACTTTTCCCGTAACCAACGAACAATTCAAGGAATTTCTGGATGCGACAACGTATCATCCTGTCGATGACCATAATTTCCTCAAGGACTGGCACGGAAACAACTACCCCTCTGGGTGGGCCAACAAGCCTGTGACGTGGGTATCGATTGAAGATGCGCGAGCCTATGCAGCGTGGGCGGGCAAGCGGCTCCCCCATGAGTGGGAATGGCAGTATGCGGGGCAAGGACTGGACGGGAGGACTTATCCCTGGGGTTCGGAGTGGAAGAGCGCAAACGTTCCGGTGATCGATATGGGAAGGACAATTCCGCCGCCTGCGGATGTAGATGCACATCCACACGGCGCTAGCCCCTTCGGCGTGCAGGACCTGGTTGGAAATGTCTGGCAGTGGACCGATGAGTACACCGATGCGCACACGCGGGCTGCGATCTTGCGTGGAGGAAGTCACTACCAGCCTCAAGGATCACGGTGGTATTTCCCGCAAGCATACAAGTTATCCGAGCACGGAAAATATCTTCTGATGGCGCCGAGCCTTGACCGCTCCGGTGCAATAGGTTTTCGATGTGTTCTCGATCGATGAGAGGTCCTAAGGAATGAAGCGACAACCCGACAGAACTGCGACTTCAGGACGGACGACGATGCAGGATATCGCGGCACACGCGAAAGTGTCCGTCGGTACGGTCTCGCACGTCCTGAATGAAACGGCGACCGTACGCGAGGTGCTGAAAAAACGCGTTTTGCAGTCGATCGAGGAGCTCGGCTACTCGGTGAATCATCTATCGAGAGGACTGAGACGCAATCAGAGCAATCTGATTGGAGTGATTATCCCGGACATCATGAATCCCTTCTTTCCTGCAGTCGTGCGAGGAGTGGAGGACCTTGCATTCAAATCCAATTACCGGGTACTTCTCTGTAATGCTGACAACGACGTGAAGAAGGAAGCCGCGTATCTGCTCGATCTACAGTCCTTCCTCGCTGCCGGCATCATCCTGATTCCCTCTATCGACCATAAGCTCGTGGGAGAAGGGATGCCCCCCATTGTTTGCGTAGACCGCAAACCTACCGATTGGCAAGGGGACAGCGTCACAGTCGCGAACACTGCAGGAGGATATCTGGCGGCGCAACATCTGATCAAAATGGGACACCGCCAAATTGGAATTGTTTGTGGTCCATCCAATGTCACCACTGCCACGGAGCGCGTGGAAGGCTTCCTGAAAGCAATGCAGGAACACCAGCTTTCCGTTTCATCGGAATACATACAAACGGGGCTCTTTGACCAAGAGAGCGGATATGCTTGCACCCTACGCCTTCTCAATCTGGTTCCCAGACCAACTGCCATCTTTACAGCAAGTGATCTGATGGCGGTTGGTGCTCTTGCCGCGATTAAAGCGCAAAAGCTGAAATGTCCAAAAGATGTCTCGATTATTAGCTTTGACGGCATGTCGTTCACACAGATGACGGAACCCGCGATCACCAGCATCTTTCAGCCAAGCTATCAGCTCGGCTATTCCGCCATTCGCCTGCTTCTGGAGAGAATCAATGGATTAGATTCTCCGCCACAAGATATCGTGCTGGATACAGAACTCAAGATCAAGGATTCAGTGAGAAGAGTCGATCGAAAAGGTGCCTAGGTGCTATTAGAAAATTTTGTCCCCCCCGTGGAGGCAGAGGCTCTGAAATAGCCGCCACCGCCGCTGGCGCGTCCTGCAGATTGTCGCCAGCGTGTCCATGATTGGCCGCAGCACCTCCTGCGCCGATATATCGTCCTCTACCCGTATCTAAATCGTCGCTGGCGCCGGGCGGTGATTCCGGGAGGCGCTGCCCCTTCGTATCGTCTTGAAACGGCCGCTTCGTCGGTACAGACGTCCGTCTCGTTCGCACGTCTGCCAGGTGTTGAGCTGATTCACGCCTTTGGCTTCGGCAAAGCCGCTCCGAAGCAGTCCTACCCGGCTCTTACCTCGTCGGGAGCATTCACGGGCAACCCCGCGTCTTTCGCTCTATCGACGAAGCACCTACCTGGGTCAGAACCAACGTAAGCGTGTCGACTTCCCACTCTGGCACGTAGGGCATGTTTGGGCTGACGATGGCCGCGTGGATCATTCAAGCGCAGTTGTAGCAGTGGGCGTGTCGCATTCGCCGGTGGCGGTCGCTCTCGGAGAAGCTGCAGATCGTTCAGTTAGCGATGGAGCCGGGTGCACGGATTGGTCAGCTGTTGGCGCTGGAGTCCAACGCAGGCCACTCCCCGCCGATTGCACCCGTCGATAATTGTCCGGAGCCCCGGGGTGTCCCGGCAGCATCGACGCATTTCACTCTCTCGCCGAGCGAGAAAAATGCCAAAAATGAAATCCCCGACGGACTCCGTCGAAAATCACCTCCCGAAATGATTTTCATCCCTATGGGTGGGTCGCAGGCCCATGCGTAACTCCTAAGGCCTTCCGAAATCCACGAGCAAGACGTTCGTAGACGAGATGGTTGGCATCGTCGCATCCACGAACGCCTCGTTCAGATTCAGAATTTGGGAATTGTGGACCGCGAGTGCTTCGGCCTGTTCCCGTCAGTTGGGAAAACGCTAGATCTTCGATTAGTTAGGGAGTCACTCCGAAACCAGAGTCTACCAGCCAGGCTGAATGGCGATTCGAAGAATTTGACCGGCTCCGGCAGGTGCGGCTCCGAAGTTCGATACATACAGCGCCCCGTCAGGCCCGAAGGTCATGCCAGTGGGAACGGACAGACCAGTAACCACGTCCTCAATTTCCCCAGAGTGCGTGACTCGAACCACCTTGCCCATTCCTGGGGCTGGATTGCCAGCCTGGTCGGAGAGTTCAAGCGCGTAAATCAGGCCATCCGGACCAAAATCAACAGCAACAACGGTCGTAAAGCCCGCCGTCGAATTCACGATGTGATAGCCCTTAACGTCGAAGCCGGGCACGGCTGGGTCCTGGTAGATGCCGCGCGAGATGGTAAGTATCCGGGCCCACTGCGGATTGATCGGAAACAGATTGAGATTCCCGACATAAAACGATCCATACCGCTCTGCGATGGAGGTCGGAACGATATGACCTTGGGATGCGGAGATGTCAATGACCTGCCTGATGTCGCCGCTGGTGTTTACGGACAGAACTTGTCCATGATTGGATTCCACGATGTACAGCTTTCCATTGACCGCAATCGCGCTATAGGGAACGCCGTCTGGCTCGAAGTCAGCCGCACTTTCATATTTCGCCGGATGGGTCTTGAGGAATTCACCTATATCTGCGACAAGGATCCATTGACCGGTGGCGGTGTTCACCTTTGCGATGCCGTTCGGGCTGTTCGGATTTCCGTGCGAACAACCTCCGCCGGACAACACCGCATACAGGACGTCATCCAGAAATACGACATCGGCCACCCCGAGGAGGTCGCCCACGGCGTCTTGCGTTGAGGGAAATCCCGACGCAACGGTAGTTCGCGTCCCATCGGAGCTAATCTTGGAGATGCGGGCGTTGGGTCCACCGGTATAGGGTCCCACGGACGCGGGGGGGCCGGGGACCTGGGTGCATGCGGTACCTGTGCTGTTGGAACCGCCTGTGCCGGCCTCTGCGACATAGAGATTGCCATCCGGACCGAAGCGAAGTCCCCTCGGCGCCTGAAGGCCTGATGCGTAGAGGGTGGCATTGGGCGGCAACGACTGTGCGGCCCCGCCGAGGGGAAGAAGGGCCGCGGTCAGACACCCCGCCATCAGAAGTCGTAGTGCGATCCGCCTTGCTTTCACTTTTGTCTCTTTTTGGTTCGGATTGGGAGGCTCGTTCGGATTGGGACGCTTTGCAGTACTCAGTGAGGTTTCACAGAATGTAATTTTCATGAGGTTTCCCTTCAGGTCGCAGGTTGCGATCGTTCGAGGGTTGGAGGAAGCGTGTATGCCGCATGCAATCAGCAAGGATGCCGCGCGGCCAATTACTTGGCCAACACGCAGGAGCGTGCATTCGCCCGAAACTATCCGTTCGCAACGTTAGATGGCAAAGCACGTGTCAACATGCGCGAGAATCTTAGACGGCTTCGATGTACTGAAAACGTCACTCCCCGAGGCTTCAACCAGGACCGCAGGACAGCCCCCCGACATATCGGAGTTGCTCCCGTAGGTGGGATGATTACTGCAGTCTTCAGCCGCACCAAGGAGGGAACGAAGCGCTCTAGGCCTTGAACAGGCTAAAGGAATACTGACGAGCACCGAATCCTGTGCCCTTTTGGAACCAGATAGCGCAGAGAACGGTTCATACCCGATATCGGCTCTCGCCGAATTGTCGCTTGAAACCTGTCATGCCAGATGGCCATCTGTGCTAGCTTGAGGCAGGATCGCTAGGCTAGCTCTGCCAGGCGGCAGCCGGTCGGGGTTGAAGCGACCGGCTGACTACCGAGTTACCTTGCAGGGGTAACAAGAGCCTCCACGACGGTCCCAGGGGACGGGGATGTGCTTGCCGTACGCATCGTCTGCTGTTCCCGCCGGGTCGGGCTCAGCTCGCTGAAGTCACTTCTGCCCGGCATCCATACCTGATACAAGTGTTCGTTTCCGTTGTACCTGCGGAAGAGGAGGCGTCCTTTGGACTGAATGTCTCTCAGCCCTATGGATGACACCGGCAAAAGCCGATTCTGGTGGGTGGTGGTGTTGGAAACAATCAGCTCGAAGGCATTGAGCGGTTTGATCACATACTGGCCCGGCTCGAACTGCTGATCGTTTGCCGAGAACGCAAACGGAACCCGAGCCGTGATGCTCCCCTCTTGGGATTGCATGTTCGGCGCGATCGCGAAAGAAGCCGCGACCAGTGACAGGGAAAGAAAGAAACGGCCTAGTTTGGAAATGCACGACATGGGAAACCTCCTCCAATACGCCAGCGGCCGGTCTATCCTTGGTGACCGATGATGTGGGCCTACGCTGCGCCGGAAAGGCGATTACCTCAATGCAGTGTCGGTAAAATCCAGGTCAAATCCATCTCTTATCGCGATCGTCATCTAAGTCACGGCTCATGTCCACTTGCGCCTCGAGATACAGCGACGATCCACACCTGCAGCCGATTCCAAGCCGGGAATATACCCCAGAGCGAATCGCGGGAGGATAGGCATCGCATGGACAAGCTGACGAATGCAGCCACCGTCTGGCGCTTCGGAGTCTTTGAATTCGACTTGCACAGCATAGAACTGCGTCGCGCCGGGATCCCGATCAAGCTACGAGAGCAGCC
>FSXA01000469.1_pt1 | contig 19533 bp, 13 predicted proteins | sample 1638081 | NCBI WGS metagenome assembly FSXA01 (sample SAMEA3914788, study PRJEB12502) | metagenome | biome: forest; material: soil | place: Canada | collected 2011-07-03 | depth 0.1 m
AGATGTAAGAGCGGCCCGCTTCAAGATCGGATACCTTCTTCTCGTCGATATCAAAGCCCGTCACATTAAAGCCGGCACCGGAAAGCAGCAGTGAGAGCGGCAGACCTACATAGCCAAGACCAATGACGCCGATCTTGGCGGTGTGAGCCTGCAGGCGCTCCAGGCGTTCCCGAGCAATGTCCGGCAGGGTGAGCGTTTCGTTTTTCGTCATAAGAAGAATTATTGCATCTCGCCTGCAGACTTGATTTTGGTATTCACCCAATTTCATTACTAATTGAGAACCCGTAGGACGGCCGACCAATTACGCCATGGGTGGTCAACCCGATGGCATGGAATTGAATCGTCGGCGGATGGATGCGAAGCATTCGATTTCCTTCATCTGGCTTTCTAGTCGGCAAGTCAACCAAACCGATTCGTAAAGTATGCAAAACTTAGCACATTATTTTGGCTTAGCGTTCGTAAGCTGTTGATTCCATGCAGAAAAGTTTGGCCACCCAAGTGCCTTATCTAAGGCATCATCACAGAGATTTTGCCCGCTGAGAGCCCTCTCAACCGTAACTGGTTTTTCAGGTAGCGTTCGCCTGCACGCAGGTGCGGGGAAAGCTACGCCCAGTCGCGTCTGCAAGGGTGCTCAAGCGCGCTGGTCTCAGGAGAACTAAATGAAGCATCTCGGTACGATCGCTATCCTTGGCGCGGCACTCGTCGCGTCTGCGCCCTTCGCCTCCGCAACTCCCATTCAGCTCGGCAGCTATGCAACCCATACCTCCAACCTGGGAGACGCCAATACCTCCATGCGTGTGACCGGAGTTGACTTGACCAGTGGAACACCTACGGGTCCTGGTACGCTCCACGCTACGGGCCCCGGCACCACCTATACCCTCGACCCCAACGGTGTGTGGGCATCCGCACTCTCCAACTCCACATGGGTTGGTGAAGCTTCCACCGCAGGCCCCGGCTCGGGCTCCGGGTACGTCAACCCGGCGTACGGTTACTATGAGTTCCAAACGACCTTTGACGTGACGGCAGGCACCTATAGCGGAACCTTCAATGTGCTCGCAGATGACACGGTTGAGGTTTTGTTGAATGGCAATGTGCTCGTTCCCTTTGGCGTTATTGGGAACGATTCCACGTGCGCGCAATATGCGCCTGGTTGCCTCGCGACGACGGAGACCTCGCTCGTGCTGGGCGATCTCAACCTCGACTCCCACAACACGCTCGACTTCATCGTGGAGCAGGCAGGCACTGTCTCGGGATCTCCGGGAAGCGATCCCTCGGGTGTGGACTTCAATGCGAGCCTGACCCCCACTCCGGAGCCTGGCACCCTCTTCCTGCTCGGCAGCGGCCTGGTTGGCGCGGCCGGAGTTGCACGCAGAAAGTTTGTTGCTTAGCCCACCGCTTGAGTCACTTCATTCACTCCCTTCAGGAAGCCTCCTAAGGAGGCTTCCTGAACTTTTTTGCAGCGCGAATCGCGCATCAGCCGCAGCCTGGGCACCCTTGCCGAATCCGCCGGATCGCGCTTCGCCAGGTGGTGCGCATTCAGTCTTCGATTCAGGCCAGACGGGCGGCGGCGCCGGAGTAAGAATCGCGCCATTCAGGAAGAGAAGTTGCGGGGCGCTCACTGTGCAAACACTTGCGCACGCTACAGGATAGATTGCTGTAAGTTATTGATTGTAAATGATTAATGTTTGGCTACCTAGATGCATTAGATAGAGCCGTCAAGGAATCTGCGTTATCGGTTTGGACGGCATGTACGTTGCCGCGCTTCCGAAGAGGAGGGTTCTTTGTAGCATGCCGCAATGCATCCAGCTCGACCCGCGACAGCGGTACATTTTTCAGGAGGAAGTATGAGGATATTCTCAAAGTTACTTATTTTAGGCGCAGCATTAGCTGTGTCAACATCAATGGCATACGCCGATCCGCTCGGTCCTGGCACTCTCAGCTTTGGCCCGGCCGGTTATGGCAGTGGTGTTGAATACAACTCCAACTCGATCTCCTTCTGGGGATCGCAGGACGTTCAAGGTACATCTACCGGTAGCCTCAGCATTTTCACCGGTGTTGTATCGGCATTCAATATTCCATCGTTCACCGCGCTGGTTCCAGGCACGGAGTTTTTCACCACGACAGCTACCAATGGGTCGCACGATGTTCTGGATTTCTTCTTGAACTCTGCTACCGCGACGGATGTGTCAGGCATCTTGAACATCATCGGTACTGGCTACTTCACCGACAGCGCTTCAGCCGGTGAGACTCCCGCAACTCTCGATTTCAGCACCTCAGGTGGCAATGGACTTACCATTACCGCGTATGAGGGAAGCACGGGAATCTCCGCGACTCCCGAGCCTGGCAGCTTGCTTCTGCTTGGTACCGGCCTGCTGAGTGCGGCTGGGATCGCACGCAGGAAGTTCGCTTCCAAGCTGGTCTAGTTGTTGGCTTTCTCTGGATTTGCAGGAGGTCTCTAAGGCCTCCTGCATTTTTCACAGGTTTTACCTGTGCGATCTTTGCAAGCCTCGTACCGATGAGGAAGATCGTGGGTTGAGTATGATGCGGCTGCTGCAATATGAGAAAGATGAGGGCCGCAGCCTCTGAAAGCTGTTGTCTGCATTGTTAAAGAGCCGCCTTTACCGAGGCGGCTCTTCTCATTTCCGGCCGTCGATTGCGTTGTGTTTGTACGTAGGTCTTCAGGTGTCGGCCTCCATCAAGCGTCCATCAAGGGCGAACGGATACGGCGGGCGCAAACCGCAGGGACTGCCACCGAATCGAGTGCATCGCGGAGTCCGAGGCTCTCGATCGGACAAGACCCGAGGATCTCGATGACGCCGGCACATGGCACCAGGAGAGTTCTGTCGGCTGGCAGATCTATCCAGCCCCGTAGGGCAAGCGCGTTTCGCCAGGGGCGTATCGTCGGGGGCATGCTGAGCAGGGAACGATTGCTCGCTGAAGGCTTTGAGTCGATCAGGGTAAACGGGGGAGACGCCGGCGCTACTGCGCGCCGCGGCGGCGGATGATCGTCTTGATGGTCTCGAACATGATTAACAGATCCAGCCCGAGGGTCTGATGCTTGACGTAGTAGAGGTCATACGCGAGTTTCTCGCGACTCTCTGCGACGGTCGCTCCATACCCATAGCGAATCTGCGCCCATCCTGTAAGGCCGGGACGGATCATGTTGCGAACATCGTAGAAGGGCAGCTCCTGAGTCAAAAACGATACAAACTCGGGGCGCTCTGGCCGAGGTCCCACAAAGCTCATGTCGCCTCGCAGAACATTCCATAACTGCGGCACTTCATCGAGCCGGGTCTTGCGCATGAACTGTCCAACGCGCGTAACCCTGGGGTCGTTCTTCTGCGCCCACTGGGCTCCCTCGAGCTCTGCGTTTACGACCATCGTGCGGAACTTGTAGACGTTGAATATCTTGCCATTCAGCCCAACGCGTTCCTGCCGAAAGAATGCGGGCCCTGGGGACGACAGTCTGACCAGCAAGACCACAAACGGGAAGATAGGCAGAAAGAGTATCAGCCCGATTGCAGCCACGAGGGTCGAAGCGATGCGGAGCAGGAACTGTTGCGAAGGTTTCATGCGGAAGCCTTCACAGAAGAGCAGATCGCTGGGGCGAAGCCCGTCGAGCTGCAGCTTGCCTGTGAGCCGCTCGAGGACGCTGCCCACCTCTTCAATCATGACGCCGCGGAAGCGCATGGAGAGAAGTGCGTCGACTGGCAGCTCGCCACGGCGATCATCCAGTGCGATCACAATGCGATCGATGGAGGTCTTCATCGCAGCCAAATGCTCAATGGCTGCGGCGAACGTTTTTCTGCGTTCCGCCTTGTCCGCCGCGGGAGCGTCCCATCCGACCACGACCATGCCGGCCTCCCGGTGTAGACGAATCGTCTCGATGATGGAGCTAGCGCGCTCTCCTTCGCCAAGCACGTACACCCGTTCCTGAAAGACTGCATGGCCGCTGATCCATTCAAACGCGCTGCGCCATGCAATCAGGCCTGCGACCACCAGGATCAGGCCGAGTAGAAAGACGAACCGGGCAATTGCTGCTTCGGGGAACACATACACGATGGCGGAGAGCGCAAACGCCAGGCATCCGATGACGAGGAGAAGACGGAAGTAAATCTCCCAGCGTGCAGAGATATGCCGCGGTTCATAGAGATCAAAGTAGTAGGAGCACAGAATGGTGCCCACCGTGAGCGCGATAATCTTCAGTATGCCGTGATCGTGTCCGAGCACGTTGAATGTATCCGCGCCCAGCACGATTGCCGATGCCAGTACGAACGAGCCGCCTACAATCAAGGCCTCGCACAGGATCAGGACGACGGTTCTCGTCGGATAGTAAACGTTCAGTAGCTTTATCATGCGTGCACCGCGCTGTGCCCTACTCTTTCTTGCTCTCGTAGCGGTAGTAGTAGCTCCCGCTCATGGGTGGCTTGTCGACGGCATTCAATACAAACCCGATGATGTTGGAGGCCTTCAGCTCTTGTTGTGCGCGCTGCGCGACCGGGAAGGTGGTTACCCCGGAGCGCGCAACCAGCAGTACCGCATCGCATGCCCTCGCCAGGTTTACAGCATCGGACACCAGTAGAACGGGAGGCGAGTCGATGATGATCCAGTCGAAATAAGGCGCCACGGTCGTCAGTAACTCGTCGAACCGCTTGCTCGCAGAGAGATCGGCTGCCAGGTCGCCACCGTCGCCGCCTGGGATGAACGCAATATTATTCAGCACTGCGGACATCGACGGATCGCGATCCTTGTTCTCTTCCGGAAGCTGCATAACCTCGAGGAGGCTGGCCTTTCCCGAGAGATAATCCGGAAGCCCGGGATGGTAATCGCTACCGAGATAATGGTGCAGGCTGGAGCAGCGCATATCTCCATCGATCAGCAGGACCTTGCTGCTCTTGTGGCGGGCGAGATTGATCGCAAGATTCACGGCGATGAAGCTCTTGCCCTCCTGCGGCAGGCCGCTGCTGACCAAGATCGTCTTCAGGCTGCGAAGATCGCGAAACTCCTGGATGCGGGAGCGCAGGCTGCGGAACTGCTCAACGCCAACGCCTCCCCTTTCCAGCGCGGGCAGACGATCGAACGATGGATTCCATGGCTTCCGCCGGACGTCGTCCAGAAAGGAAGGGTTGATGGTTGTGGCTGGCGGTAGCACCTCAGGAATGGGCGCAACGACAGGCTCGATCGGCGGCAGCGCTTGCGAAAACGCCAGGCTCTGATGCTTTGGCTCCAAGGGAGTTTCCAGAGTCTGCGTCCCAGCCTTGCGTTCAGCCTCCGCTCGTTGTAGCGCTTCGTAGATGTGGCTCATTGACCGCTCCCCCCAGGCTCTCTATTAAAGGAGTTCATAAGTTTGTTTGTACCTGACTCAAAAGGATGGAGTGGATTGTGCAGCCCGCCCGTACCGGGTTGCGAAGGGGCCATCAGGAACGACTGCATGTCCAGCTCGAGGTCGGCCGCCACGTGAGCGATCAGCGGTCCCGGAATCAACCGGATCTGCTCTACGTAGCCCAGGATCAGGGAATGCTCGCAGATCAAATTGATGGTGCGAGGGATTCCCCGGCTGTAGGTATAAATCAGCTGGATCGCCTCTGGAGAGAAGATCATCTCGGAGGTTCCGGCGATCCGTAGCCGTTCCACAATATATTCGCCGGTCTGTTCGGCCGTGAGCGGTTGGGTGCGGCACCACAAGAAAATTCTTTGCCGCAGTTGACGCACACTGGGATGGCGCAGCTTCTCTTCCAGCTCAGGCTGGCCCGAAAGCACGATCTGCAGCAGCTTCTCCGAAGAGGACTCGAGGTTGGTCAGCAGGCGAATCTCCTCCAGCAGCTCCCAGGAAAGATTCTGTGCTTCGTCGACCACCACCACGCAGGTCTCCTGCATGCGAAAGCGTTCGATCAGCCAGCGATTGAGTTGGAGCAACATGCCGGACTTGGTGCGCGAGTTGGGTGTGAGGCCGAAGTCGGTAAGGACGAACTCAAGAAAATCCAGCGGGTCGAGCAACGGATTGAAGACGAACGACGTATGGACACGCCGTTGCCCCAGCGATCCAAGCGCGCACCGCAGCAGCGTCGTCTTGCCCGTTCCGACCTCTCCGGTGAGCACGGTGAAGCCCTTGCGCTCCGAGATACCATACTCCAGCCCGGCAAGCGCTTCTCGCGTGTGCGGCATCATGTACAGAAAACGAGGATCCGGGCTGGTGCCAAAGGGACTGGTTTGTAGATTGAAGAACTTTCTATACATGGTCTAGCCACCAGCATTCGCGAGCGATTTATTCGTGGGAGGTACGTCCTTCTTGAGAAGCCCACCGATGGAACCCTTGGTCTTGCCCTTGGCATCCTGAATCAAGGCAATCGTTGCCAGGGTCGGCAGCTTGGTGAATGTCCACACATCGCGCTCGGTGCGCAAGGACTTGTCCTTGTATTCGAGGAACGCGATGAACAGGACGCCAATGCCGAGGCCGAGCACGAATCCTCCAGCCGCGAACATGCCGCGTTTCGGGAAGGTCGGTGCATCGGGAAGATTTGCGTCGTCCATCATCTTGAAGCTCTCTCCCTCCTGGCGGCGCTCCAGTTCGGTGGCCATCTGTGAGTTGTTCATCTTACCAAGCAGGCTGTTATAGAAGTCCTGGGCTTGCTCGTGACCGCGCGTGAGGTCTTTCATCTGAGCCTCAACCAGAGGCGAGGATTGAATGCGATCCTGAAACGTCCGTATCTGGGCCTGGAGCTCCGACTGTTGCTGCCTCTTCTGCGAGATCGCCTGCGTCAGCGCCATGACTTGTGCGTGCAACTGCATGGTGGCGGGCGAATCGTAATGCGGAGTCGCCGGAGTTGTGGCCGTCGATGTCGACGGAGGCGGAGCTGCTGCCATCTCCTTCCTCAAATCATTGATCTCACGCTGCACGGCAATCACATCGGGATAGTCCGCCGTGTAGCGCGTTCTCAGGTCGGCTTCCTGGGCCTCCAGCTTCTGCAGTTCGATCTGGTCGGCCTGCGGGGACGACTTTTGTCCAGGGACGACCTGTGCCTGCCGAGACTCCTGCGCCAGCATCGACTCTACCAGCGCCTTGTCATTTTCCGCCCGCGTCAACGCTTGCGTGGTTGCGTCCAGCTGCGTATTCAGGCTGTTGAGCATCGCCATATTGTCCTGCTGCTGTTCCGGCAGCTTGCCCATGTACTGCTTCTGGAACTCGGCGAGCTTCTGATCCTGCGAATCCAGATCGGCCTTCGCCTGGTCGAGCTGACCCTTCAGGAACGCTGTCGTGCCTTCGGCCGACTGCTGGCGCTCCTGCAGGTTCGCGGTAAGAAACAGGGAGGTGATCTCGCGGCAAACCAGCTGTGCCGTGTGTGGATCGGACGCAGTGAAGGAGATGAAGAAACCAGGCAGGCCGCCGGCTCCTGCGATCTCGGAATGGATGGGCATGATCCCGATGTCCTTGCGCGTCTGGGTGATCTTGTCATCCATATTCGTGCCGGGCGCACCGAGGTTGAAGCGCTCAATGATCGGCTCCAGCCGGGACCGGCTGAGGATCTGCTCTTTCATGGACGCCAGACGGCTATCGAGATCTTCCGCGATGATCGGCTTTACGTACGTGTCCGGTACCGTCTGGGGCTCAATCAACACCAGCGTCTGCGAGGTGTAGATCGGTGTCAGGCGATAGGTGATGGCGACCGCGATGATCGGAATCAGGACCGCCGGGATTACGACCATCCAGCCGCGGCGCTTCAGGATAGCGAAATAGTCTTCAATAACGAGTGGACGATGACCAAGCATGCGAGTTCCTTAGAAGTGCCCGAGATGTTGTGCGCCCGGTGAATAGGTAATTCCAACTGCAAATACCTGGCTGAGGCCGGTGAATGCCGCCTGTGAAGCTCCAGTGGTATTTGAGGATTGAGTTACGGCTGTGTAACTGAAATAGCCAGAGAACGAGCGGCCCAGCCTGCGCGAGACTTGCCCCCCGCCGTAGGTGCTCTTGTAGTTTTCGTCAAATCCCACGGTCTCTGACAGGGAAGTATTGTCCGAATACGAGGCGGTAAGCGCCCCCTGCCAGTTGCGGCTGAATTGCCGGCGAACGGAGCCCGCGATGGTATTCGTGATAGCTCCCAACACTACGCCGGAGCCGCTATTGGTTGCGCGAGCGAAGGAGATGCTGGCACCCGTGTCTCTGCGGTTGTAATTGAGGGTTGCACTGCCCACGCCCGTGATCTGCGACGGGATCAGCGAGGCGGTTGCGCCAGAGCCAGATGTTCTTTGCGGTCCACCGGACACCGCCACGGTGAGGAAGCGCGATAGCTGGCGCTGATACTGGAAGGTGATGCCTTCCGCCTGGAACGGATAGCTGGTTCCCAGGAAGGAATTATTGACGTAGGTATAGACGACGTCGGCACTTGCGGAGCTGCGCGCGTCGATGCGGTAGGTCGGTCCAACACTTCCCATCTCGCTCGAGGAGTTGATGCCCGCATTGCCAAAGAAGTGCAGGATCTGCCATGACGCGGAGCCATTGATTGACCAGTTGCCATCAATCTTGCGCGTGGCTCCTCCATTCAGACCGTTGCCGATGCGCGTCGCATAGTTGGTAAGAATGCTCTGACCCGGCTCATCGCCGATCTGTACCGGATTCACACCGATGTCACCGACCCCCGGAATTCCGGAGAGTCCCGTCGTCGGCGACTCGGGCAGATAACTTAATGCATCGTCGACCACAAAGTTCCAGTTCTTGGTCGTCACGACCTGGGACGCGGCCAGGTTCTGGAACGTCGAGGAGGACGGATATCCGGGTATCGACGAATAGAGATAGCCCCCCGAATACACCAGGCTGAACGGCTTGTTCGGGCTCGAAGAAAGATAGCCGAGACTTCCGCTGAGTGCCGTTGAATAATTGACCCCGTTGCCATAGCCGGTCAGAAACGACTCCGACCCACTCAAGGCGTACGTCAGGGTTCCCTCCACCGAGGGTAGAGAGAAGCCGAAGGTCGGCGTGCTCGTCACCGGCGGCGCCTGCGCCTCGGCGAGTGATCCAAATGCCAATAACAGAGTCGGAACCACAAGGTATTTCTTCACGGGTATCCTCATGGGACCACGATCGTATCGCCTGCAAGCAGGGCTACGTCCTGTCGGTTGTCGCCTTTCAGAGCGAGTCTATAGTTGAACGGGATCTTCGTCTGCTTGCCCTGGGGGCCGCGAAGAATATAGATATGCTTTCCGCTGGTATAGGGTGTGAGGCCTCCTGCCTCGGCAATCGCCTGCAGCGGCGTCATGCCGGGAGACAACTCAATCGGACCCGCGTGTTGAATCTCTCCGACCAGGTAGATCCGTTGACTCTTCACGGCCGCAACGACGACCGAGACGACAGGATCCTGGATGAACTTCTTCAACTTCACTGTAATATCGTGCGCCAGGTGCATGGGGGTGACGCCGGCCGCTGGGATATCTCCTATCAGCACCAGCGAGATCATTCCATCCGGGCGTACCGGGAAGGTTCCGGAGAGGCTCGGTTCCTGCCACACGGTGACCTGCAGCGAATCATCGGCCCCGATGATGTACCGGCTCGCGTCCGTATCGGGGACAGCGGGATCTACCTGTGGGGTGGCTTTCGCCTGCGGCGGTGTCGCCGGCGTGATAACGGGTCTTGCCAGCGTCTGGGCCATTCCGACCGGTGCCAACATCAACACCATGCTCCAGACCAGAGCAGAGGAAGAGGCCGAGAGACTCGATCTCTCTTTCTGTCGCACTACACTCATGAGAACTCCTTAGGTAAATACCATTAGCACCGCGTGGGCCAAACGCAAAAAGTTGCATGGAGCTTTGTTACTCGAACGCAATATTTTCTTCAAGTGCTTTATTTTGTGTAGCTTGAAGTTTTGATCAAGAGCTTTGTATCTGGAGGAGACATGTTCATTCTGGCACATTGTGCAGAAAGTGATGCACGACGATGTGAAAAGTGGAAAATCTATTCCACATTGGCTAGGAGACTTCTCTTCTTTTTTGCACAATCGGGATCCAAGTCAGCGAAGCAGATGGCCTGGGAGCTATTCGCTGATGATTTTGGGTCCGCATAACGCCGGATAGCTGCGCTAGCGGGTCGCTTGAACGCCTCCATTGGCTGGCCAGAACTACTATCTGATCTGTCGGCTCTCTGTAACGTTACGCCTGCAACTCCCGGCCGGATTGCATCTCTGCTGCCGCTGCCTGCTGGCCTGCAAGACTTTGCGCATGGTCCGCTCCGGTCGGTTTTAACTGGTTATGTCTTTGTTTGTCGCAGATGAGAATTGAGCCGCCGTTCCTGGGCACCTCCGGCCGATAGGATGAGGCATCGCGACGGCCGATGTGCAGCGGGTAATTGGTTGCGGAAGGGATAGTAGGCTTGCGGTATGGGAGGCGATAATCCAATGCCGAATACAGATTCTATTGCTCAAGTCCCGCTCATTTGACAGATAACCCTCTCCGGTCCTTCAATGTGGCAGCGGAATTGCTTCAGTTGTCCGCGAGGAACTCTTACAGCATGCCGGACACTCAATCCGCACCCTATCCTTTACCGTCGTTGGAGTCCGACAGGTCACCCTCGATCGATCAAGCCGCAACTTCCTGGTCGGAATGGCTGCCTTATCTTCTTTTAGGCATCTTGATTACGGCCATTTACTACAAGGTTATTGGCAAGTTGGTAATGGATTGGTACGACAATCCTGACTTCTCCCACGGCTTTCTGGTGGCGCCGTTTGCCGCGTTCGTAATCTGGGACAAGCGCAAAATTCTGCGCGACACGCCCATTCGACAAACGTGGTCCGGCGTTTGGCTCATCGTGGCGGCCATCTTCGTTCTCTTCATGGGCATCTATGGCGCCGAGCTCTTTCTCTCCCGCCTGTCCCTGGTGATGCTTCTCGGCGGGATCGTGTGGACGCTCTTTGGCGGAGCCATGCTGCGCGAGTTTCGCTTCGCCATCCTCGTGCTCTTGCTGGCGATTCCAATTCCTGCCGTCATCTTTAACCAGATCACGTTCCCGCTGCAGCTTCTGGCATCGAGAATGGCAAGCGCGTTACTGCCGCTGTTCGGTGTTCCGGTTCTACGCGATGGCAATGTCATTCAACTTCCGTCCATGCAGTTGGAGGTCGCTGAAGCCTGCAGTGGCATTCGCTCGTTGATGAGCTTGTTTGCCGTGGCCATCTTCTATGGCTATTTTCTGGAGCGGAGCACCTGGCGCCGTGTGGTGTTGGCGCTGGCTAGCATTCCCATCGCCGTCTTTGCCAACGCTGCCCGCATCGTCGGAACGGGTCTGTGTGTGCAGTACTGGAATCCAGATAAGGCGGTTGGCTTCTTCCATGAATTTTCCGGATGGCTCATGTTCATCGTCTCGCTCTGCTGCCTGTATCTCGTGCACAGCTTAATGCGCCTCAAAATCCCTGCAGGCAGGAAGATCAAATGAAATCACCTCGATTCTGGGTTATTTTTCTTCTATTGGTGGCCGTGCTGACGACGGTTCATCTGCGCGCAAGCGTGGACCGCGTCCCGCCCAGCGAGCCGCTCAGCCTTCTCCCGCAGTCCATCGATCAATGGACGAGCCAGGATATCCCTATCAGTCAGGACACGCTCGACATCCTGGGCGATGGACGTTTCCTCAATCGCGTTTATACCGAACCAGCGGCGTCTGGCCAGGTGTTGAATGCACCTGTATCGCTCTTCATCGGCTACTTTCCGACCCAGCGTACCGGCCAATCCATTCACTCTCCGCAGAACTGTCTGCCGGGCGCGGGCTGGACCTTCGCCTCTTCGCAGAAAATCTATCTGCAAGGGCCGGATCTTAAGGACTACGCTATCGGCGAGTATGTGATCACCAATGGTTCGGCGAAGCAGGTGGTCCTGTACTGGTACCTGGCGCACGGACGCAGCATTGCGAATGATTACGTTGCGAAGGCCTACATGATGGCCGATGCGATTCGCTGGAACCGCACGGATGGAGCGCTGGTTCGCCTTGTCACCCCGCTCGGACCGAACGAGTCTCTGGCCACCGCACAGACGCGCGTCATCAAGTTTGCCGATCGCCTGGTTCCCATGTTGCCGCGATTTATCCCCAACTAACGAACGCCATCCAGAACCCATGGGAATGGTGGTTGGATTGCATAGTTCTAGCTGAACCGGTTTAAAAATCAATGACGATCGAAGTGCGCGGAAGCGCGCAAAGCTCATTACCAGAATGGAAGGAAGTACGATGAAAATGCTACGGAGTCAGGGAACGATTCGGTGTTCAGCGCTGTTGATCGTGTCGATCAGTGCGGGTCTGCTGCAAGGTTGCACGCGCGATCCGAACGTCAAGAAGGCGAAGTATCTCAAGAGTGGTGAGCATTATGCTGCCGAAGGCAAGCAGCAGGAGGCTATCATCCAATTCTCCAACGCCATCAAGGTCGACCACAACTACGCTGCCGCGCACTACGACCTGGCCAAGGCGTACATGAAGCTCGGCGCCTTCGCTGGTGGCTACCAGGAGCTGCAGCGAACCGTGGAGCTCGACCCTCACAATATTCAGGCCAAGCTCGATCTCGGCGCCCTGCTGCTGGCGGCGCATCAGTATCCCAAGAGCAAGGACCAGGCCAGCGCGGTGCTGGCCCAGCAGCCGAACAACGCCGACGCTTTTGCCCTGCTCTCGAGCGTCGCTCTAGCCCAGGGAGATCGTGCCGAAGCACTCGCGCAGATTCAGAAGGCGCTCGCGATCGATCCCAACCGTTCCAACTTCCACACCGCGCTGGCGCTGATTCAGAGCGGAGATCCGGCGCAGGAGACCACAGCAGAAGCTGAGTTGCAGAAGGCGATCTCGCTGGACCCGAAGAACGTGATGGCTCACCTCGTGCTCTCCTCGATGCTGCAGAAGAAGGGCGACCTTCAGGGCGCGCGGCAGCAAGCGTCGACGGCCGTCGATCTTGATCCCAAGAACCTCCGCAGCCGCATTGCGCTGGTCGGCCTTGAGCTTCGTGCCGGCGATAAGGCCGCCGCCGAAGCCACTCTTCTCCAGGGTACTGAGCTGCTGTCCGATACCCCCCAGGGCGCGGACCTGCTTTGGGACTACTATGCTCGCACCGGCCAGGTCGATCAGGCTGCTTCCGTCTACGCCAATCTTGTTACCAAGCACCCGAAGAGTGTTCCGCTCAAGGTCACCTACGCTCACGTCCTCATCCAGCAGAAGAATTATGCGCAGGCGACGAGTGTCTCTGACGAGCTCATGAAGGCCAACAGCAACGATCCGCAGGTGGCCGTGCTCAACGGTATGTTGTTGCTGCATGCCGGCAAGGCCAACGACGCCTTCGTCGCTCTGCAGAAGGCGGAGAAGAATACCCCCGACAATCTTGCTGTCAAGCTGTGGCTGGCGCAGGCGGCCCAGGCCAAGGGCGATCTGAATGATGCCGAGCAGAACTTCCAGGCCGTCCTTCGCAAGGATCCCAACAACCTGGAAGCGGCCAGGGGCTTGGCCAGCGTGGCCAATCAGCTTGGCGACGCCAACCTGCTGATGCAGGTTGCTACAGGCACCCTTGCGCACTATCCTGATTCGTCCGACGGCTATCTGTGGAAGGGACTGGCTGAACTGCATCAGCAGCAGAGCGAAGCGGCTGCCGCCGACTTCCAGACCGCGATTGGAAAGAGTCCCACCAACGCCGCCGCCATGGAAGAGCTGGGCGCGCTGCGTCTCTCGCAGAACAAGCTGCCGCAAGGCAAGCAGCTCCTGGAGGAGGCGCTCACCGCGAATCCAAATGACTCGCGCGCACTGCGTATCCTCACGGCCTACTATCTGCATGAAAACCAGCTGCCGCAGGCGGTGACCATCGTGCAGCAGCAGATCACGAAGTCGCCATCGAACAACGACATGTATGACCTCCTGTCGGAGCTGCAGCTGCGTTCTAATAATGCGCCGGCGGCGCTTGCTGCCGCGCAGAAGTCGATGCAGCTCAACCCGTCGGATGGTAACGCCGTCACCAGCTTCACCCGCGCGCAGGTGATGCAGGGAAACATCCCCGCCGCCATCACTACCTGGAAGACCTGGATCAACGCTCATCCCGCCGATGCGCGTGCTGATTCCATTCTGGGAGCGCTCGAAGAAGCGCAGGGCGATCCGAATGCCGCCGAGGATTACTACAAGAAAGCTCTCGCCAATCAACCGGACCAGCCCATGGCGGCGAATAATCTCGCTTACCTGATGATGGAACATGGTCAGGACATCGACGTCGCGCTCTCTCTTGCCGAGGCAGCCCATCGTGGCATGCCGAACTCTTCCAGCACCGCGGACACCCTGGCGTGGGCCTACTACCATAAGGGCACCTACGGATCGGCGCGCGATCTGCTCGAAGACGCCGAGAAGACCACACCGAATGACCCGTCCATCGAGTACCATCTGGGGATGATCTACAGCAAGCTGGGTGACAAGCCGGATGCCATCACTCATCTGAAGAAGGCTTCCACCCTGGCGCCCAATACCAAGACGCAAAAAGATGCCGACCAGGCACTCCACTCGCTCAGCTAGACCCAGTGGAAGATTGATGGGCCGATCCCGCTAGCCGCTTCGAAGACCTCGCAGAGTCCTCTCTCTCGCGAGGTTTCAAAGCGGCTAGCTTGCGTTTAATCAAGCGCACAGACGGCGGCCCATCGTGCTCCGCTCAAAGTGGTAGGGAAGTGAGGTTTCGTGCGCAAATTTCTGCACACAGTCGCCTCTTGGATCGACTAAGTGACTCATTATAAGCGACATGCTATTGGCCACGCAGTTGCTTTCTATGGAGTAGAGCCGAGCTCCAACCGCTGAAGATTGTCCTTGGAGGATTTGCGATCCACGAGGGCAACATTCCGCGCGCGGCGCCCGGGCACTCACTCCGAAAGGTAATGTATGAAGCCGCTAATGAACTTCGTGTCCGACAATGGTCCATTTCTTTTTATCTGCTGCCTGGTTCTGGGTATCTCCGCCAGTCTTTTGCTCTATACCGCTGCCTACATTCGCGCCTGAAACGGCGTCGCAGCCACAACGGTCTCTTCAACAAAGCCAATCACCCTGCAGCAGCGTGCTGTGCTTTATCCAACAAAGCACAGCACACTGACTCCGCAGAGCAGCTCTGCCAGTGGTATGGCAAGCTGCACGCGCTTCGATCCATTCAATTGGTCTGGAAGGTATTTGTTCTAGCGGCTTAGGCGCTGAGCGACCGCGGCTGCCGGGAGATCGTCTGCCGGATCGACGGTGGGGAGATCTTGTGGCTCGCATCCGTGCTTGGATGCGCTATGCCCAGGGCCTTCGCAATCTCTTCCGGCGATACCGGCTTCGAGAACAAATAGCCCTGCATGCCATCGCATCCAAGCCGGTCAAGAATCACCTTCTGCTCTTCCTGCTCAACACCCTCGGCGATCACTTCCATCTTCATGCTGTGTCCCACGGCAATAATCGCCTTGACGATGGGATAGCTGCTCGAAGAGTCGCACAGGCGCTGCACAAACGAGCGATCGATCTTGACCGCCGAGATCGGCAGCCGGTGGAGATGTTGCAACGAGGAGTAGCCTGTTCCAAAGTCGTCCACCGCAAAGCGAACGCCCATCGAGGCAAGCTCATGCATCTCGGTGCTGATCTCGTCGAAGTTCAGGATGGCTCGCTCGGTGATCTCCATCTCCAGGCATGTGGGATCGATCTTCCACTTCGCCAGCGAGTCTGCAACCTCCGACGCGAACTCCTTGCGCATCAGCTGGGAGGGCGAGACGTTCACCGCAACCCGCGTCGGCAACGAGGAAACCGCCTTCCATGCGTCCATCTGCCGGCAAACCTCTTCTACAACGCACCGGCCTACGGGATAGATCATGCCGTTGTCTTCCGCGCGTGCAATGATGCGATCTGGGCTGACGTAGCCCTGGCCAATGTCCGGCAGCCGAAGGAAGGCCTCCATGCCGCGCAACGCATCGTTCGGGGAGTACTGCAGCTGATAGTGCAGCAGCAGTCTCTCCTTTTCGAGCATCTCGCGCAGCCGCTGGTCCAGAGCCGCACTATCGTCCGCAGAGCTGGACGCATCCGGGCCGGCAACAATATAGCGGTTGCCGCCGGCACGCTTGGCGCGATACATAGCCGCGTCCGCGCAGCGCCAGACTTCGTCCATGTCGGAGCCATGATCCGGATAGATCGCAATTCCCAGGCTGCCGCGTGGCTGAATTGTGTATCCGCCAATGACGGTCGGCTTATTCAATGCATGGAGCAGCATCTTTCCCACCAGGCCCGCGGACTCGATCGTACTGATCTCGCCGAGCACAATCGCGAACTCGTCTCCGCCCATGCGCGCGACGGTGTCCATGCCGCGCAGGCGGCTAGTCAGAAGTCCCGCCACATGCTTCAGATAGGCGTCGCCGATGGCGTGCCCGTACCAGTCATTTACCTTCTTGAAGTGGTCGAGGTCAATCGAGACGACGGCGGTCTTATGCTTCAGCCTCTGCGCGGTCGACAGAGCCTGCGCCATGCGATCGGTGAGCAGCATGCGGTTCGGGAGCCCGGTCAGCGCATCATGATGCGCCATCTGGATCAGTTCCGCGTCCACATGGCGCCGTTCCGTCACGTCCTCGGCAATCACCAGCTTGCACGCCTTGCCGCCGTACATCACGTCATTGGACCGGACCGCGACATCGATCTGGGTGCCGTCGCTGCGCAAGTGCCGATAGACCACGTTGGCCTGTGAGCTGCCGCGGGAGTAGCTTTCACTCTCCTGCGAGGGCTCCTGGCTGGAAAGAACAATGTCGGTCAGGGTGAGCTGGAGAAAGGCCTCGCGCGTGTAGCCGTATTGCGAGAGCGCGCTCTCATTTGCATCTAGAAACTGGAAGGTATTGGCGTCATATATCCAGATCGCCAGAGGATTGCCATTGAACAAGATACTCACCGCTGAGATAGGAGACTCGGCAGTCAGTTCGTCATGTTCTTGTGGGACGTCAGATCGCATTACCAATTACCTCAAACTACGCTGAAACGACTTGAGTGGCAGCTAGCCATGCGAGGGACGGCATCCGCATACAAACGTCAGATTCGGCATGATGGCAACAGCCGATCCGGGCACTGGGAGAAGAAAAGCAAACAAAAATTGCAGGTTGGAAGCACATCGTCGCCTACGGACTCTACGGCCCCGTCAGCCTTGCTTCCACATCATACGAACGGTTTGTGCATAGCTTACCGCTAAAGGTAATACGTTGGCGACTACCTTTTCGCCTTTTTTTGAATCTCGACATGCTTTATGACGGAGCAATCGGAGGGCCAATCGCATTTGCCGGTCACGATGGGTTGGATGCCGGTTGCTGCGTGCGGACACCGGCGAAGATGAAAGCGCCGCAGCTGTCGCTGCACGATAGTCCCCTCCTCTCCTACTCTTCGTCATGATTGGGGATGTTGAACCGTTGTGACCTGAAACAGGGCTTAAGCGATGGATTTGCAACCGATCGCGGGCTGGGTCACACAGAGTTGAACGGGTTTTCCCTTCGCGCGAGCACGCAATACTCATTAGGCGACTCTTAGGACTCCCGCTCCATTTCCGATAAGCGATGTCCAAATCGTGGCTTGAGCCTGTCCTGCCCAGATCCCAGCCGACGTTGCAGTAGGAAATTGTATGCACAAAAGTTGAATAAATTTACCACTATCCACCGCCCCCCGGGTTGCGAAAATCCGAAGATACACGCACGCACTCGCGCCTATTTGGTGGAATAATCCATCGTAAGTAATTGAAAAATAAAGCAAAGCGAGGCGGAGCTAGTGATGAGCTATGAGAGCGTTCGAGGTTTCGACTTAGTTTGTTACCTTCGGGATTGCTGGCGCAGGAGGCACGTGGGGAACTCGCGGGACCCTGGGTACGGGTGGCATCAAGGTAGTGCGTGGCGAAGCTGGAGGAGTGGGCGGCAGCGGCGCCACCGTGCTTCGCCTCACCGTGACATCTCCGTCGGTGGTGGCGATGGTTACCGTCGGGCCGCCTCCGGCGATACGTCCTTGCAGGGTGTGAATGTCATCATTTCCGCCGGGAGTAAGGCCAAAGTCGTTCTCCATGTCTCCATTGCGCGTCTGCGCATTCAGCACGAATCCGGAATTCCCTGGCAGTCCCAGGTCGACCGACCCATGCTGATTTTGAATGGAGATGGCATCGAGCGGCGCAGCATTGGTCAGCTCCACGGATCCATTGCGATTCGATACGTCCGCGCTACCCTGAATGCGATCCAGGGTAATGTTTTTGTCCTGGGTCTTCAGCACGACCGGCCCCAGCAACTCGTTTGCATCCAGGCTGTCTTTGTCGACGTTGAACTCATCATCCAACCGCGCGGCGCTGAATTGGGTTCGTGTGGTGTTGAAGTGGATCGGACCGTAGATGTGCTCCAGGTCGGTGGACCCGAAGAAATCTCCTTGCAACGTGAGGGCGCCGGTTACCTCGGAGATATCAATGTCGCCGCTATGTCCTTCGACGGATACGGCGCCGTGAATGCTGTGGAGGGTGATGCTTCCGTCGTCATCGTTCATGTGCAGGGTAACGCTGTTGTCGATCGCGCTGACATCCACATCCCCATGGTTGGCGGAGATCGTTACGGGTGCTGCGATCTCACTGACATTCACGTCTCCGTGATCCGCCTGAACCGTAACTGGAGCCGCATGCGGAACGGTGAGGGTTAGATCTACCTCGCCCCCCTCCACCGAATTTACATTGAGCTTCAAGACGCCGCCATCATTGGAGAAGGTGGGTGCAAGCTCTCTTGCTTTCCTCTCGGCATCCCATTGCTTCCACGCGTACGTCTGGGTGTGCACCTCTACGTGCACCCGGTCGTCACTGCTTGACCCGGTGACGGTTACATCCCCATGGGGATTGCTGATCACGAGTGTCGTTGCCTTTGGAATGGACGAGGTCATCGAACTGTCGGCGTCATGGCGGTCCCCGAAGAGGTAGTCCAGCTTGGTGTAGCCATGTCCGAAGGTGTGGTCTCGCCAAGCCAGTCCATACCCCACCGTGCGCGAGGCTAGCCCTGCAACGACGAGCAGAATCAGGAGAAAAATGACGCCACCACCGAGTACGCGCACGTGACCGGCCGGGTTGCCGCGCTGCTGATCGACGAACCATTCCAGAAGGAGAATAATCCCTGCGGCAATCAGGACTGCTGGCCACCAACGGCCATACCACTCGAGCGACTGTCCCCAGGAGATTTTTCCCGTCTGTGCCAGGAGAAACGTTACGCCCACGCCCAGAATGATCAGGGGCCCGACGATCGATCCGCGCCGTAGACCGCGGCGCTGGGCGCGCAGTTGATAGCGAAGGGCACGCTGCTGGGCCTGCTGTGCTCTTGCCTGGGCGCGCAGGATCTGTCGCTGGGCGCGCATGGTGGTGCGATCGTATACGGGTGGGTATTGTCCTGGGGGTGGGGGCGGCGGATAGGAGCTCATGTTACTGGCCACCCTTCGTGTCGTCGGGATGGCTGGCGTCCGGCGAAGCCCAAGCCGCTCGTTGAGGAGTCTCTCCGGCCGGCACGTCGGTGACACTTGCCGCTCCCGGATACGAGGTGCCTGGATAGGGGGTACCTGGATAG
>FSXA01000705.1_pt1 | contig 19525 bp, 20 predicted proteins | sample 1638081 | NCBI WGS metagenome assembly FSXA01 (sample SAMEA3914788, study PRJEB12502) | metagenome | biome: forest; material: soil | place: Canada | collected 2011-07-03 | depth 0.1 m
CCCCGTCGTCAGGATATTGATGGAGCCGATGGTCGTCCCCGCCACAACGCTGAAGGAGAGGGCGGCTGACTGGCTGCACGGAGAAGGCGTCGTTGCTCCGGTCGGGCAGACGTTGGCCGTTCCCATGTTCAACGGCCCCATTTGCAGCGTCCAGGTGTCGTCAAGTACGCCAACACCGCCAGTCCCTCCAAAGAGCACGACCTGGCCGCTCGCCGCATCATACGCCATCGAGGCAAGGAATCTGGCTGACGGGATGCTGGACGGGCTTTGCTCCGTCCAGGTGCTCCCATTCCACGTCCAGGTGTCACTCAGGAAGCCGTTGTTACCAAACCCTCCAAAGAGCACGACCTGGCCGCTCGCCGCATCGTATGCCATCGCGGCCTGGTCTCTGACTGGAGGGTTACTGAGCGGGCTTTGCTCCGTCCAGGTGCTCCCATTCCACGTCCAGGTGTCACCCAGCGTGGTGCTGTTGCTGTCAGTCCCTCCAAAGAGCACGACCTGGCCGCTCGCCGCATCGTATGCCATCGCGGCGTAGGTTCTGGCTGAAGGGCTGCTGGACGGGTTTTGCAGCGTCCAGGTGCTCCCATTCCAGGTCCAGGTGTCACTCAGGTCGCCGCCGTTGCCAGTCCCTCCAAAGAGCACGACCTGGCCGCTCGCCGCATCGTATGCCATCGCGACGTAGGCTCTGGCTAAAGGGCTGCTGGACGGGCTTTGTTGCGTCCAGGTGCTCCCATTCCACGTCCAGGTGTCATTCCGCCTGCCGGTGCCGCCAAACCCTCCAAAGAGCACCACTTGGCCGGTCGCCGCATCGTATGCCATCGTGGCCGCGGCTCTGGCTGGAGGGCTGCTGGACGGGCGTTGCAGCGTCCAGGTGCTCCCATTCCACGTCCAGGTATCACCCAGCGTGTTGCTGTTGCTGTCAACCCCTCCAAAGAGCACCACCTGGCCTGTCGCCGTATCGTATGCCATCGCGGCCTCGTATCTGGTTGGAGGGCTGCTGGACAGACTCGGCTCCGTCCAAACCGGCAACTGCGTCAGCTGCGCGAACAGGCGCGGGGAGGCCCCCGTCACGATTCCGAGGAAGGCAATCAGCGCCAGCAGGGCGCGGAAACAAGATACACGGCAGACAGCAAAGACTCGCAGAACATCAAAGAGAGACACAGGCAGCTCCAAAAACCAATCTCAGGCCAGGCATCGGCCAGAGAGCAGCGCCGCCATGGCCATCCGGAAACCTGCTGCGCGCAACGCGCGCAGCAGCACACGACAGCGGCAGACATACGAATCGAAAAACATCGTATTCGCCGACGCACCGGCCGGTCAGCGAAAGGACACAGCGATCGCTGTCGGACGGCGTGGAATCATTTTTTTACTGGAATAGGGGAGTTCAAGAGTGCAGGTTTCAGATTCAACTCTTTCTTACACCCGGCGATGACAATAAGAGGGGAGCGTTCCAACGATAGAGGCTGACCCATGAAAGGTCAAGACATGATTTGTCACTGCCGTCCTATCTTGAATTGTCTAGCGCGCAAATCCTGCTCGAATAAGTGACTCCGGTAATGGATCGATCAAGAGACGATCGAGCAGCCAAGCCCCATGCCGGGAGGCGATCCCTGGCACGACGCGAGCGGGCAGCAGAAAGGGAATGAGATTTATTTGGTGGGGCGGAAGACAGAAGCAAAATCGCCAGATAGCGAGCACCTTCGACATGACGACAACATCAGTGTCCCCCAGACACCTCACCAGTCCCAAAGTACAAGTGCTATCAGCCTGATACGGATCTCTTCGATCCAGCTTGCGGCTCCAGACCAAGATCACTGGGCCTAAACCAGAGTAAAAATATAGCCTTTATCCGTTACATAGCGGATGAAATTTCTATTTATTTAGCCTCGCCATCCGAATAACTGCATCAGGTAGGGCCAGTAGCGCGATGGAGGCGTTCCACCGAGCCTCCAGCGTCGGTTCGTGATCCTTAGCCGGAGTTGCTCAGGGCATCGCCATGCCGAACCGTACCGCATGATGGTGATGGTGGCACAGGGCACGGGACTTCGCATCGGCGAGATCCTAAGCCTGCAGCGGGGTGACTTCAACTTTGAAGCGCACACCTTCCTGGTTCAGCACAGCGTTGTCGGTGGCAGGCTAGACGAGTGAAGACGGAGTATTTCGAAAGACTACATTCCTCTGGATCCCGTCCGGAGAAACTGCTGCTTCGGTCGTTCACAAACTCTCCGCGGACGAAGATTGGGTCATCGCCAATCCTCGGTTCGATCCACCACATCATTCATGTCGAACGCGAGCGTCGGCAACCCTGCGTTCGGAAGATGCTGCATCTGTGAGGCGAAAAATCGACCCTATGGAGTTGCGCTCAGGCGGCGACCGGAGCTTCTAAAGCATCATTTCGCTTCGCCAAAATGATCGAGCGGTAACGGCGCGTGTGCCTTGATGGTCTGAATTGCGAAATTACTGCGAATATCTTTCACGCTGGGCAGCTTGAGAAGAGTTCCCAGCAGGAATGTTTCGTAGCCGGCGAGATCGGGAAGGACCACCTGCAACAAAAAATCGGAATCGCCGGAAATCAAATGGCAGGACACAACTTCAGGCAGTGACCGAACCGCCTCGCGAAAGGCATTTGCTTCCGTATCATGGTGACGCTCAACTTTGATGTTGACGAAGACCGTGAGACCCAAACCCACCTCGACACGATTCAGGACGGCTCGGTAGCGATTAATCACATTGCCTTGTTCCAGTTGTTTGAGACGCCGCAAGCAAGGTGAGGGGGTGAGTCCCACCTTGTCCGCGAGTTCGATATTCGTCAACCGCGCGTCATCTTGCAACAGTTCGAGGATGTGGCGATCGATCTCGTCAAATTCGTGTTTTGGCATAAATGCTGTCTTTCATGGCTCTCTTTGGAATATTCCACTAAATTCAGTCTTTGTCTCAGCCATTTTAGCAAGCACCTGCTCCGGGCTTTCGTCGTATTCTCGAAGCAAATCAAAAGCCCGCGAAACCGTAAGGCGGGTCAGCCGGAGGGACCTATCCATGGAAGACAAAACGAGTTCTCGATTGCAGGAGCTTCACCCGTCTACACGCGTGCTGACAGAAGGGTTCGATCCTCACCTTTCCGTCGGCTCCGCACGGCCAGCCGTATTTCGTAGCTCCACCTATGTTTTTTCTACGCCGGAGGCTGCGGAGCGGGCGTTCAACATTGGTGCAGGACGCGCGCAGCGATCGGAGCATGAGCAGGTGGACCTGATCTATTCGCGCTTCAATCACCCGAATGCTGAGATTCTGGAAGAGCAACTTGTCCCGTTGGAACACGGCGCCAAGGCAGCGCTCATCTTCAACTCAGGCATGGCGGCGATCATGACTGCCTTCCTGGCTCTACTCAAGCCTGGCCAGACGGTTGTCTACACCGCGCCAATCTACGGTGGAACCCTGCAATTTCTCCGAGACTTTCTGCCGCGCTGGGGCGTGCAGAGCATCGCCGCTCCCGCCGGCAATGGGGAAGCGCTCGACGAAGCGATCCGCTCTGCCAGAAATCTCGGTATGGTGCTCGTTGAAACACCGGTCAATCCGACTTTGGTGATGAGCGACATTCGGCGAGCTTGCGCGACAGTTGCAACGCTCAAGCCGAACGAGGATGGAAGCCGACCATTGGTCATGATCGACAACACGATGCTCGGACCGGCCTTTCAACATCCCCTGACTCTCGAGGCTGACTTGGTCGTCTATTCAGGAACGAAGTATCTTGGAGGACACAGCGACCTGCTGGCCGGAGTGATCCTTGCCAAAGACCCTACGCTCGTCGAGAAGCTGCGGCGGTCCCGCGGCTTGTTTGGCAACATCCTGCAGCCGGATGAATGCTGGATGCTGAATGGACGTTTGCCGACCGTGGGATTACGGATGAACAGACAGAGCAAGAACGCGCAACGCATCGCGGAGGCGTTGCACGGGCACTCAAAGATTGACAGGGTGATCTACCCAACCTTGTTCCAGGATGCGGAGCAGGTCGAAATTTACAAGGCGCAGTGCGACTTCCCAGGAGGCATGTTCTCAATTGTTCTCCGCGGCGGCAAGGCGGCTGCATTCGACTTTTTACGACATCTTAAAATCGGACGCAATGCCGTCTCACTCGGTGGCGTCGAAACGCTGGTGTGCCATCCTAACTCAACTACCCACTCCGGCTTCACTCGGGAAGAGTTTGAGACAACGGGCATGTCGGATGGCCTAGTGCGTATCTCGGTTGGCATCGAAGACTGGAGAGACCTCCTCGCGGATTTCGAACAAGCTCTTGCCGCCTGCTAAGAGCGGGAGGACTCAAAGTAGGGTCCGTCGCCTGATTGCAAGCAAAGTCGTTCGATAGCGCAAGCGGTCTGCTCCTATGGATCCGGCTTCTGAGGGGAGCGCCGGAATCGACAATTTTGGTATCAGATCTTGTAGGTCAGAAAACGGGTGGAGCGTGTTCCGAGGCGGTGCAAATGATGTGATTGATCGAGGAGAAACCAGGCTGATATGAGTGTACCGGAACATCGGTTACACATTGGACCGGGGACATCCGTTACAAGTCCATCGCGGTGGTGGGGCTTGAGTTTGGGATGCTGATACATTCCGTGTAATCCGTTATCCGCCGCTTTGGCGCTTATCCGGGGTGATTAGCGAGCGCATCGGCAATGATGCACCTATTGAACACATAGAGGAAAAGGTGTGCTACCGGAGTTACCTACTGATGTGAGCATTGGCATTAAGCCATTTGAGTATGTTTTCTGACAGAACCTGTCGTTTGTCCGAATAGAAGTGGTCTGTTGCAATGTGTTGTAAAGTAATATCGCGATCTCCAGCAGATTGTAAGGCCGCGGCCAGGGCATTACTGCCAGAAGCGAAGCCGTCATTAGAGGTTAGGATGAGTATTGATCTGTCTTTCAATGCATTTGCTTGATTGATGAATTTCCACCGACCTGCATTCGCAAGTAACTCACGCGCAAGTCCTTCTGGAGTGCAGCCAGAGAGTGGCGACAGCCCTTGCGCTGCGATACCCAGCGTTATACCATCCAAGACCTTCTCCTCATATTCTTTTGGATAACTGGACGGCACGCTGCCTCCCAGATCGACGGCGGAGATCAAGATCGCAGCTCGTATGGAACGATCCTGGGCGATGGTCTGCACGGCTAGGAATCCCCCCATGCTATGGCCGAGGAGAACAATCCGTGTGGGATCGAGACGGAGTCTGCGAGCATTTTCTGGGTTTTTCAGATAGGCAATTGCTGCGCGAACATCTTCAATCCCGTGCGTGAAGGAGAACTCACCGGCGGTACCCCAAGAGCCTCGGTAGTCAAGATAGAGAACGTCCCAGCCGGCGCGGCGAATATCCTGGGCGAGGTCGAGATTGCGCTCATTTCCGGGCAGGCCATGCAGAAGAATTAGGCCTGGATGCTCGTTCGGACCACTGGCCACATAGACGAACCCGTTAAGCAATGCGCCATGCGAGGGAATTTGGACAGTCTCTAAGGATGCGCGATATTCAACATCTGTGAGCCCCGACACTCCGGTTGCTGGCTGCGCTCGTGCGCTGCTGATCAGCAAGAGTCCCACTACGGCTAGAAAAAGCTCGCTCCACAGGCCTTGTTTATCTGACTGCATCGTTTGGACGACTCCTGCAAGAATTGGCTGTTTGCGAGAATCTCAGCCCGGGCCACGCGTTTCTGACCCGGTCATCAGGACTACTTTTCTGTAATTGACTCCATATTGTTTTCAGCCATGTTTTTCTCTTCGCTCCACGTTGTCGTTCTAAGTACGTTGGAAACTTGCTCGGCGACCAGTTTTCCCATGCGTTTGCCATCTACCTGAGCGGTCGAGGATCGTTTGTCGGACATGGATCCCGTCACGGCGCTGATGGCGAAGCCAGTGCCGCTGATGCTGGCCGCTGCTCCTGGTTCCTTGCCGCTTTGGGAGTTGATATTGCATTCCATCAGCAGAGTCTTCTTGTCTGCTTCGAGAAGCGAGATCAGTACGTGGGCCCTGACATCGCTGGCGCCTCGGCCAAAGCCAATGAGGATGCGCTTTCTGACATTCCCTTGATCGATGAGGCTGAACTCGCCTTCAACAACTACGGTAGAGGGCTTTGCCTGACTCAGATTTGTTGAGCGCCGCACGTCGACGTTCAGCTTTTTGACCCGGTCGATTATGGCGGTGGCAAAACTCTCCTGAACTGCGCTGATTAGCTCATCACGAGTTAATGGCTGCTGCCGCTTGTGAAGCAGGTGATGGTGGTGTATGTTCTCCGGCTCAGTGATTACATCTCCTGTCATCCTGAAGTCTTCGATGAGAACGATCTGGGGCTTGGGCAAGAGGTCAGTGCCGGTATATCTCTTTAGCACCGTGGCTTTGGCGCGGCCGGTAATGATCGTACCGACGCGGTTTTGGGCCTGTGCGTGCGAGGTCATGCAGGCAATCAGAACGCCCAGCACAAGTGCGCGGTAGATGACCGTTGAGGATTTTGCAGAAAATGCGCTGATTTCAGTGACTTGGTTGAAGCTGCTCGAAACGATCCCGGATTTTATAGCTCACCTCAATATATCTAATCGATATATTGACACAATATATCAAGTGAAATATTCTCGTCAAAGCGAACTACCTACCGTGAGGCGAATCACCATGGAGAACAGTGCTTTGGCAATCGGAGCTTCAAAGAGTCGCGAAAAGGCAAGCCGGTACGCAATCCTGGGCATGCTGAGTCTGGGGAACAAATCGGGCTACGACATCAAAAAGGCAATCGCGACCAGCACAGCGAATTTTTGGAAAGAGAGCGATGGCAATATCTATCCCGCTTTGAAAAAGCTGGTGGAAGAGGGGGCCGTGCGGCCGATTGGCTCCAAACAGACGAGCGGACGGCAGCGGCACATGTACGAGATTACCGATGCGGGGCAGCTCACACTCAAGGAATGGCTGGTTCAGCCGTCTGCGCCGCGGTCGCCGGACAATGAATTTCTGCTCAAACTGTTTTTCAGTTCAATTCTCGAGCCGAGTGAAGCGCTGCACCAGATTCGGGCTCATTCCGCACAGCAGTCTTCTCAGTTGGAGCTTTACCGACAACTCGCTAAGAGCATTGAGCAGTATCCAGCTCCCCAAGCGCGGCGGGTCTATTGGTCGTGTGCGCTAAATTATGGGATCGTCGTCAGCGGGGCGATTTTGCAGTGGTGCACAGAGACCGAACGCCAAATCCATTTGTTGATCGTAGCCCGCAAGCAAGATTGAGACAGCGGTGGTGGTCTGGTGCGGATCAAGAAGACGCTCAGTTAGTGCGTGAAGGACGCAGCCTTAATTGAATGATGGAATTTGTTAGAAAAGATGGTGGCGCTCTCGCTTACGAAGATAGCAATCAAAACCATCCCCCAATGCTCTTGGTGCGTGGTTGCCGGTGCGATCACAGCTCTTTAGCACCGCAGGCAGAGTTCTTTAGTGCTTCGCATCCTGTCCTCTCTGTCGATCTAAGTGAACATGGAAAGAGCGACGCTCCGCATCAGGACTATACGATGGCAATTTTCGCCGACGATCTAGCATGGTTTTGTACGCGACTTGGCTTGATCAGGCCGATCATAATCAGACATAGCATGGGTGGAAATTTAGCGCTTGAATTTACCGCCCGTTATCCAGAAATCCCTGCGGCCATTCTGATGATCGATACTCTCATGTTCCCGGCTCAGGGATTTATGGATGCATTAGAGCCACTCATTAAGTCAATGGAAGGTCCGCACCACCTTGCTGCTTATCAGCAGGCGCTCTCTTTGCTCTGTTTTCGGACAGATGAACATGCAGCGGAACTGATCGCTAAACTGCAACTTCCACAGCATGTTCTCGCGTCCGCATTTCCTAATCACACAACGTATGCACCGGGGACCCCGCAACGCCTTGCAGCCACAACCCCATCGTACTTCGCTCCGCCCGGAAATCGCCTCAGCCGCCAAGCCACAATCTGGCGACGCTACACGGCCAGAAGATGCATCCGGCTCCCCGGGGGGCGGAGACAAGTCCCCCCGTTGTGAGGAATTGATTGGGCTTGCGGAACTATCCATAAGGGAGGTGACTCTAATCTTTCGCAGGTCAATTCACACGACGATCTGCGGTCTGTCGGGAAGACTTAACGGGCTTTTTCAAATCACGCAGTATCAATTAGGAAGCAGGTAAGAATGTCGTATGTAGTGGCGGAACCGACGAAGTCGGTTCTGGATGAGGAGATCGCCGGATTGGCGACGGCGGTGCGTCCGACGGGACGCGGGGAACGAATTTCAAGTATCGATGTGTTGCGAGGATTTGCCCTGCTGGGCATCCTGGTGTTGAACATAGATGCCTTCGGCAACCCGGAAGGGCCGCACGATATTCCGATCGGCACGCCGATCGATAACTTCTCCGGGCCACATGCGCACCTGAACCTGATGCTGCTGCTGGTGAAGTGGACGTTCTTCGAAGCCAAGATGCGCGGCATCTTTTCCATGCTCTTCGGTGCCGGCGTGGTCTTAATGACGCGGAGAGCGGAGCGGCGGGGAGCCGGAGGCGAGTTCGCAGACACTTATCTGCGGCGCAACATGTGGCTGGTGTTCTTTGGGTTCATGCATGGCGTGTTCATCTGGTTCGGGGATATTCTGTTCGACTACGGGCTGGCGGCGCTGCTGTTTCTGTATCCATTCCGCAAGCTGAAGCCGAAGACGCTGCTGCTGGCGGGGACGGTCCTGTCGGCGGTAATGGCGACGATCGGAGCGGCTCTTTTCACCGGCTCGATGCAGGATGTGCCACTCAGCTATAAAGCGGCGGCGATCTCGCAGCGCGCGGCGAACCATGAATCGATCAGTGCGGAGGATCAAGCCACGCTCAAGACTTGGCAGGCTCGCGTCGATGCACAGCAGATTACGCCGGAGATGATCAAGGGCGAGATGGCCAGCACGCACGCTGGATATTGGCAGACGGTCAACGATCGCATGCAACTCTACATCGGGCCCGCGTTCTCGCAGATCCATGTGGATCTGGCGGCCGACAACCTTTCTGCCATGCTGATCGGAATGGGGATGTTCAAGCTGGGCTTCTTTACGGCGGAGATGTCGTATGCCAGCTATGCGTGGACGGTGTTGATCGGCTTCGGGCTCTCGATTCCTCTGTATGTGTTCGGCATCCTGCGCTCGTATGCGGACCACTTCAACTTCATCACGATGGATAAGTGGGTGTATGGGCCGTACTACCTGACGCGGGAGCCGGGAATGCTCGCGATCGCGGCGGTCATCATGCTGCTGGTGAAGAGTGGGACGTTCCGAACGCCACAGCAGCTCTTGGCGGCGGTGGGACGGACCGCGTTGAGCAATTACCTGATGACGAGCCTGATCTGCCAGTTCATTTTTGTCTGGGGCCCGTGGAAGTTGTTCGGCACGCTCCAGTACTACCAGCTGATGTTCGTGGTGTTCGGGGTGTGGGCGTTCAACCTGACGTTCAGTACGCTGTGGCTGCGGTACTTCGAGTTCGGTCCATTCGAATGGCTGTGGCGTTCGCTGACCTACTGGAAGGCGCAGCCGATGCGGCTACGGACTCTGGCTTAGGCTGGAGTCAGAAAGATAAGTGTCCGCTCTATTGCTTGGGGGGGGCGAGGGGCGGACAGCTTTAATTGGCAGGCGGAAGCCGTTGGTGGACCCAGAACGGCTCGCCAACGCGCCTGCTCCACGTTCCCCGCGGAGTGATGCCTCTTGCGGACGAATCTTCGGGCGGCGATCCTGTGCCGAAGTAAAGGAAGCCTTTCATTCATGCTATGTATCCAAAATTCATCAGCCCTCAATGTTCCACATCATCGGGAATGAGGTTACGGGCGAGGATTTTGAGTCTGGCTACCTGGCAACGAACCAGGAGTTTGAAAACGTTCGCATCCGTGTGGAGTACAAGTGGGGCATGAAGCAGTTTTCCCCGCACAGCATCTCCAAACGGAATAACGGCCTGCTGTGTGGTCTGGTCGGCACGCATAAGGTATGACCTACCTGTGTGAGTGCCAGATTGAGGAAGGCGATGAGATGTCTCCTTCAACGCGACAGCGTGACCTACACCGGAAGATAGCGAGACCTGCTGAATTTCAATTAGACTGTTCGGACAAAAGCTGTCTCATCCCAAGGAGATTCATGGATCGTCGCAATTTTATTTCTAGCTCTCTCGCTGCTTCATCCCTGTCGCTCGCTACTGCCGGTGATTTACTTGCTCAGGTTGGCTCTACTTCGGACAAATCTGCGCCAGAGTACCTGGATCTGCGCCGGTACCATCTGGCAAGTGGACCGGGCGTAAAGCTCACCAATGACTTTTTTTCCGATGCTTTAATTCCGGCCCTGAACCGGCTCGGCATCGGGCCAGTCGGTGCGTTTTCTGTTTATTTCGGACCAGATAGCCCGTCCTATTACCTGCTGATGCCAAGTTCGAAGTTGGAAACATTAGTTACAGCCGACCTTGAGTTGGCAAAGGACGATGTCTTTATGAAGGCGGCCGCGCCGTTCTGGGATGCTCCCGCCGCCACACCGCCCTACATTCGAATAGAGAGTTCCCTATTGCGGGCGTTCCCGGGATATCCAAAGGTCACTCCACCGGCCTCCGCCTCAACTAAGGGGAAACGCATTTATCACCTTCGCCAGTATCAGTCGCCGACAAACATGGATCACGTCCGAAAGGTGGAGATGTTTCACAACGGCGAGTTCCGCATTTTCGCTAAAGCCGGCGCTACGGGGGTTTTCTATGCCGATACACTGGTCGGACCGAATCTTCCGAATCTTACCTATATGCTCAGTTTTCCTGATATGACCGCCCTTGAGGCAGATTGGGAAAAGTTTTCGGCAGATCCCGATTGGAAGAAGCTCTCTGCCGATTCGAGGTTTAACTTAGATCCACCAACGGTATCAAATGTGACAAGCCTTGTGCTGCGTCCCCTAGCCTGTTCGCAAGTTTAGAGAGATTACTTCGCTGTAACCGTAGTTGCCCACGTTTGCGGCACTGGTCTGGAGCCTGAGACCCGCTTCGATGGCAGGTCTCAGCCGTAGCGTCACCGAGGGTTGTGGATTATGAGACAGCTTCTAGCCTGCACAGTAGTTGACCCAGGACGCCGGCAAGGGCATTCTTACCATCACACACTGCAGCGGATGCTTGGGCTGAGGCTGCTCCATGTCTTCGAGAGCCCCTTCATGAAGACAACGTAACAGTGGCGATCGGCTTCCCTCTGTAGTGCTCTGTCGTGAGTCTGTCTGGAAAGAGGACTCATGAGTGGACCGGCTTTACCACTTCAGGTGCATGAGGGATGTGCCCTGTCGCGGCATATCCGTCGCTACTTTGACCTTGCCATCGTTCACCTCGAGCCACTCCGGTGATGTGAGGAGTTGAAGTTGGCCGGCAGCCTGCAGCTCCGCGTACTGCTTGGTCGTCGGGTGTTGCGGAGAGCCCATCATTTGCCACACCGTATACGCATTGCTATGGGTGTCGTCGAGCCGATAATGCTCCAGCAGCACGCGATGGACGTCTGCGGGAATTCCATTGATCGTAACCGTAGTCGGCACCGCCTCGGCTGCTCCGTCGACATCGTGATAGTTCCACACCAGCACGGCGGCCTCATTATCCCCTCGGGTTGCAAGTGCGTCGACATCCGGCGTCTGCCGCACACCGGCAGTCAGCATCGTATCGAGCGGAACCTGTCCGGTGCTGCTCGTGCTCACGCGATTGCCTGACATGAGTGCGAACATGCGAAAGACATTCAGTACTGGTTTGTCGACCCCGTTGGTCGCAAGGGAGCGGAAGCCTTCGAAATAGTCTTTGTCTTCAAACTCGAAGGACCAGCTCAACATTGCGAGCAGATTGACCGAGTGCCTGTCCTGTAGCTCGAAGAGTCCCTTGAGCGCCGCTGCCGTGTACGTGGGATAGAGTATGCCATTGCGATAGTTATTCGCAGGATTCACCTTCGAGGAGCACGCCGCGCATCCCTCAGGATCAGCCTCGCTGATGATGATCGGCAGATTCTTGAAACGTGGAAACTTCGCAATGACTTCGAATCCTTTGTCGGCATCGTTCAGTTCCTGCCGAATTCCCATGGTGACTTTGCCGTCAGCGATCGTGGGAAACCCTTTCGCGTGGAATGAGATGAAGTCAATCGGAATCGGTTTTCCAGTCGCCGCGCTCTTCCCGGAGTTCACATGTTCCAGAAAGTTCTTAAGGAAGGTGTTCGCCTTCGCACCACCGGGGCCTGTGCTCGCCGGACCGCCCACTCTCGCGCCAGGCAGCGCTGTTTTGATACCGGCGACCGCATAGTCGTAAAGCTTCCAGTACTCCTCCGGCGACGTATGCCAGTAGTCGATGTCCGGCTCATTCCACACCTCGAAGTACCACTGCAAGACCTCCTGCTTGCCGTAGCGTTCTACTAGGTGCTCCGTTAGGACGCGTGCGAGCTCACCCCACTTCGCATAGTCCTTAGGAGGGTTGTTCGATTTACCCGAGATCGTAGACTGTGGGTAATGGACTTGGTAAGGCTCATGCCTGTTCGGCAGATCGGCTGCAAGATCCTTTGGCATGAAGCCGAGTTCGACCATGGGCCGTACTCCGGCCGCCTCGTAAGCGTCGAAGATGCCGTCGAAGATCGCGAAATCGTAGATTGGCTTACCGTTTGCATCCTCTCTGTAAATATTCGTTGAGCTGAACTTCAACTCGGCCTTTCCGTCACCTGAGGTGAGCAGATGATGTGCGCGGATATAGACTGGAACCGGACTCAGGTCATGCAGCTCGTTGAGCAACTCCTTTCCGTGGCGCATCGTAGTGTAATTCGCTTCGTCATAACCGAACCAGCTATAGATTGGCTTGTATGGACCAATGGTCTTGCTAAGATCTACCTGGATCAAAACAGGCGCCGGCTGACTGAAGGCCCGTGCCGGTGGCGGCACCGTTCCCTGAGCCAATGCCCCATTCGCTGCGAGAACCTCTAGCCCCATGCCACCCGCAACGAGTGCTCCCATCAACCAGCCTGAAACCTGAGTCATCGTGTTTCCCTTCCGGGTCAGAAGTTGTATTTGAGTGCAAGGCGGGAGTCGTCAAAATGCCGCATCGCCTTATCGATAGTTCCAACTCGATACATACCGGAAACGCTGCAATGTATCGCTTCGAAAGCATCACTCTTGTATTTGTGATTCCTCGCCATGGCATATCTTCAGCAGCTCTTTGAGATGTACTTCCTTCGCGACATCGACAGCTGTTTTCCGGGCGTACAGAGCAGCTAACGCACGAAAATTCACGACTCATCGTCATCGATATTGGCCCCATCCTTCGCAGCTTTGGAAAACCAAGCTGTTCTGAAAACCCGCTCCGTTCGGTCTGCCTAGTTTGCCAAAAGCCTAGCACCCAGCGCTATTCAAATGCACGCCTGAAATGCCGCGCGATTGACGAATCGCAATGGAATGAACCGAGCGCGGCGGCGGTCGTGAAGCGCACTCGCCTGCGTTGACGACTGGCGGCGATCGCCTGGCCGGTGGCAAGATGACTCTTGGAGTGAGCGGCGACAAATGGTTCCAGAAAAGTTTTCTGGGTGCACCCGCAATATCGAACCGCAGACGGAACGGTCGCGTTCAATTCGGCGATCTGTTTCTGGCTGCCAAAGAATTCGGCAAGAAGCCGCTTCGACATGCGGCACTGGCCCGGCGAGTCCCTGCGGGGCGGATTCGAAGAGCCGTTTCAGGACGAGCAGGTCGAGGTCTTCATTTCACCGATCTGCTGGACGACCGCCTTCATTTCACAGCGGCGCCGCGGCTCTCCCGTCGTCACAAGGCACGAGATAACCATTCGCAGGACGCTTCGGCGATCAGTTAGGATTCGCGCTGCGCCATGCATTGCCGAGGCTGACAAAACGAGCACCGCTCTTCTACGTAATGGAGAGCGGATTCCGCTCATCGCGCTCAGTCAGCCAGCCAAACAGAAGCCCAATGGTTGCCCACATCAGCGCCTGGATCTCCAGGGAGGCGACGCGAAATTGCCATAGTACGGTAGCCGGGAAGTCTGAAGGCACCTCATCGATCTCCGGGAGAAAATGGAACACCACGCCCATGACGACGGCATACAGTGCGACTCCCAACAGGGAACCGTTCCAAGCGCCGAAACGGTTCCCGAGGCGGCGACCGACCTGAATCGAGAGGACTGATGCCGCAGTCGAGAACGCGAGCAGCAGGAAGAAGGTAGCTGTTCGCATCTCAATTGTGTCCGGGTTCCCAACTGCCGGTGGGTTGGCGGGATATTTGAGATCGGGAATTAGCGCGATCGCAACGAAGCCAACGCTCGCCAAAAAAAGGGCAAGCATTCGTGGATGGTTGATCCCGATCCGGCCGGAGGCGAACGCAAAGACAAGCCCGAAGATCCCGCCTATGGCAGCGCCGTAGACCACAACCCCCGTCAACAGGCCGAAGCTCTTCTGAATCCTGCGACTGACCATCTCCGGCTCAGGGGCTTCCCCCCGAACCTCGCTCATATGGGCTTCAAAGGCGATGGCTCTTTCCACCTGGGGCTCACCGATCGAACGAGCGAAGGCGAACACGAGCAGACCTGCAATGAGGCCAACAAGCATGCCACGAAGGAGCAAAGTGCGAGTCAGCACGGTCTAGTGGCAGGGAAAGCCGAGGAGATGGCGTCCGTCGTGGACAAACTCGTGGACAGCGCGCCCCTGAATCAGCGACGTGGCGCCCTGCTCAGCACCGACAAAGTAGATCGCCAGCAGCATCAGGAGGCCACCGAAGATGGCCCACGGAAGGAGCTCCCGCATGGGGATAGCAGGGACGGAAACAGGTTGTGCGACGGGAGCGGTAACGGATTGAGCCATTTAAAGCCTCCTGGGATCATGCGTCCCAATACAAAGTGGCGTTTGAATGAACAGAAGGTCTGACTCTCGACGGTGTGACAGTCGATTACAGCGGCGCGACCGTGCCGGACTTGCACCGGCTTCTTCCTGTCATTTCCAAAAGCTTAACCTAACCCTATGTGCCGCTAAGATCGATGTCAAGGAAGCCAGTCATTTAGAAATGACGAGAGCAGGCACAAGGACCATGACAGCACGAATCAGTTTCATCAGCCACGCGGCCACACCAGCATTACGCCGAGCTGCTTTTCCTTTGGATGAATCTCTGGAGGATCGCGCGATCGCGAGGATTAGAGCACTTCAGTGGAAAGCTCCTCGGGCGGAACGCATCCTGGCGGCTCCAGAGAGGCGAGCACGAGAGACAGCTCAAGCATTAGGATTATCCACCTCGATCGAGCCCACACTGCGCGACTGCGACTACGGCACCTGGCGCGGACGCGAACTGGCTGAGCTTCAACAAGCTGATCCAGAGAGCCTTGCCGCATGGTTGACTGATCCCGCGGCGACCTCACATGGGGGCGAATCCATTGCTGTTCTCATGGATCGCATTGGCCGCTGGCTGGACAGCCAATCCGGCGAGGGCCATACGATCGCGGTTACGCACCCCGGTGTCATTCGCTGCGCGATTGTCCATGCTCTCAGCTCCCCTTTAGAAGCATTTTGGCGCGTCGATATCTCGGCCCTGTCTCTGACCGATCTGCGATTCAACGGTCGGTCCTGGACCGTGCGCTGCACCGCCTGCCCATTGGACAGGATCTCATCATGATCGAGCGCCCATCCCTAATCTGTTTGTTCTTCCAACAGACGGCACGGGGACATGATGATACCGGCTTGCTTGGCCATGAGGTGATAGGCGTACTCAATACGTCGGTAACCCTCCCCCCGTGCCCAACTCCTTGTCCTTCCCCACGCCATCGAACTTCAACAGCCAGTGCTCAAATCCGGGCGCGCTGTCGAACTGTCCACTGCGCACCTCATTCGTCTGCGGGTTCCAGGCGATGACCGCTTTCGCGCGCGCGCCGCCCGCGGATGTGCCGACCTTGGTGAAGTTCGCCAGCGCAGCTTTTGCTTCGTGGTCCACGGCGAAGCTCCCTTGCACGAGCCGACGCGCCTCCTCCACCAGTTGCTTCATTTCAATGGGGCCGAGCTTTCGGTATGCGATCCGCGCGCCGGGCGGAACTCCAATGCGCCCATGCCGCGTTTGCCCATGTAAGCCAGCCGGTCGAGGAAGGTAATGGCGCTCTTTTCGATGCCCTTGGTTGCCATCCAGGCGTCGATGAGGGCATTGCCGAAATCGTCGGGAAGGGCATCGGCCAGCATGGAGGGAAGACCGAAATACGTCAGTTTCGGGAGCGCCGGAAACGTAAACGTCTGACGACGATCCGAGATGGGCATCGTCAGCGGCGCCAATTCGATGTCTCTCCGCTTCCAGGCCGGTTCGTACTCGAATGCGTAGCATCCCAGCGCCGGGTCTGCCGTGGTGGCGCCTACCCTCTTGCCCCGGAGGAGCACTTCAATGACATCGACGGGTTTCATGGATTTCTATGCCGTGACGCCAAAGGTTGGCGTACCCGTTGCCTTGTTTTCGAGCTGCGAAGCAGGGCCAGAGGGCTTACCGATGGCTTCGGGGCCAGCAGCTCCAAGCCATCCAAGGAGTTGAGAGCCTTGAGAACTCGCAGGAACGACTCGACTGTTGACCCCCGGCCGGCTTCCAGGTTCCGCAATGCCTTCTCGGATATTCCGGCCTTCTCGGCAGTTGCAATTTGATCGAGATCCTTGGAGAGGCGCAGAGCTCGAAGCTGCTCTCCAAGCAGGACTTGCAGTTCCGAGATCGACTTGAAGGACAAATCGCTCATATCGGCATAATAGTACCGATTAGAAGGATTTTCAGGGATAAACGGTACATTCCTGCCGGTTATGACTATTTGACCTTCACCCTGCAAGGCCTGGCGAAAGTTGGTGGAGGCGGGGGGAGTCGAACCGGTCTGTCGCATTGAAAACACGTAACTTATTGATTTTGACACGGCGGCTTGGCAGAAATCTGAAGAACACATCCTTCGTGAAAGGGATATCCAACTCGGGAGGTCCGAATCGGCAAACAGGCGAGATAAACTGCGACCGGGTGCGGTGATTCTCATCTGACTTAAAGCACGAACTCCTCAACTCGCATGCGTGTCTCATACTGAATATGCACAATCTGCCACTCGCTGTCCGTATCGGCTTGGCTCAACCAGGGTTGGGCATATTGTCGAGCGGGGTCTAGCGTTTAGTGGCCGAGTCCTTCATAGGTCGCATCTTCAGAGCATTCCGTTACCGTGATTTCCGGATCATGTGGCTGGGAGCGTGTGTTTCTACCATTGGTACGTTTGTACAGCAGTTCGCGCAAAGCTGGCTGGTCTACGATCTCACCAAAGATCCTTTTTACCTTGGCCTGGATCTTTTTCTGGGACAACTGCCTATCATGCTCTTTTCTCTCGTCGGTGGCGTCTTTGCTGATCGCCTGGACAGGAAAAAGATGCTGCTTTACTCCCAATACATCCAGATGATCTGCGCATTTGTGTTGGCAGTATTGTTTGCCACCCATACTGTCAAGGTCTGGCACATCCTGACGCTGTCCTTCGTTGTTGGGGTTGGGCAATCCTTTGGCGGGCCCGCCTATTCGGCACTGTTGCCAACGCTTGTGGGACCGGAAGATCTTGCCAATGCAATTTCGATGAATTCGATTCAGTTCAATCTTGCACGCATTATCGGCCCGACTCTCGGAGGCCTCGCGTATACCGTCTTCGGGGCGACTTGGTGTTTCGCCTTGAACGGCGTCTCATATGTCGCGGTGATTATCTCTCTCCTCCTCATCACGGTAAAATTTAACGCGCCCAAGACACAAACGTCCGTTTTGAAAAGCATGAAGGAGGGGATCAAATTCATTAGAGATCGCGAAGGGCTGACTCCCCTCGTTGTGTTGGCATTTTGCACCACCCTGCTCGGCTTTTCCCTAACTGGATTTCTTCCTGTGATCGTGCGGACGATCTTTCACAGAGGTCCAGGGACGTATGAGCTTTTGCTGGTTTTTTCAGGCGCTGGATCGATTTGCGGAGCGCTCATTGTTGCGGCAATGGAAAAGTTGAAAGGACAGGGGCGTCTCGCGGTACTTGCACTGTTCGCCCTAGGGCTTGCAACCGCTGGATTTGCTGTCTCTAAGTGGCTCCCGGTGTCTTGTATCCTGATTTTCCTTGCTGGCGCAGCCGTGATGTCGTCCGCCTCTCTTTTACTGTCACTCGTTCAGCTCATTGTGGTTGATTCGATGCGAGGAAGGGTGATGAGCGTCTACAACCTGGCCTTTCGCGCTGGAATGCCATTGGGAGCCTTGAGCCTTGGAAAGTTGATTCCTATCCTCGGCGTTCCAATCGCTATTGCAGGATTCGGATTGTCTCTCGTTGGCGTAGCCGGCTATTTTCTGGTCGTTATGACGAAAGCGCCGACCTATCGTCGGCAGGCTAAGTCGGGGGTCTGAGCCGATGGGTGCAACCGTTATCGTCCAGAAGCAAGATTATCGCTGGCTGACATCCGGCCTATCGGCAGTTAGCTATTTCCGAATGGTCGGGAGCCAGATCGCTCATCGGCAATGTTGCATTCCGTATCAATCGCAGTCGAAGAGCGTGTCTTGAGCCTGTCGAAGGAACCTGCGGCCCGGGACATCGCCGTATGCAATGAACTTCGGAGACACAGAACCCTAGCGACGAGCATCACCGAAAAGGGCCGCCGCCAGCGTGGCCCGCGTACCCATCATCGATGGATCCTATTTATACTCGAACCCCGCATCCGCTGCCGACGCATTGGCAATAATTGCTTGCAAATTAGACTGGATTTGTTCCTCAACTTCCTTTGCCGGGGTCGTTGCAGTAATCCCCTTTGAGGGTACGCTCCGTCCACCGTATCGGTACTGATCGAACCTTGTCGCCGTCAGGATCCACGCTCAATGAGTTTCACGCGGTTCCGATGCGCTGAGAGTTCAGGCGGGTCAGGAAGAGCGCACTGAAAATCCAGACCGCGGCCCAGAGGTTCGGGCTCCTCGAACCGACTGGGAAGAGCACTCCATGAACCAGGAAGACGGTGAGCTGCAGGATGGCAGCAAGAACCGCAGCCCTGATGAGCGTTGCGCCTTCCTCAGCCTAGTCCCGACTTGGCGCCAAGTGACAAGCGGATGGGGCGAAGATACAACTCTCGCCGTTGCCGACAACGCCGTTTTGCGTACGCCATAGTCAGCAGATTAAAGCTCGTCCACGAAGGCGAGATCGCGGCCTACTCCGGGTTATGAGGGCGAAGTGGAATAACTCTCCTACACGAGATGCAGCTTCAAAAGAAAAAGCCCGCTCTGAAGAGCGGGCTTTCACACATCGCAGCGCCTATGACTTCAGCGCAGACTCGATCGCCGAGATCACCTCTGGCGAATCCGGCGTCACGGCCGGCTCAAAGCGAGCGATCGGCTGTCCGTTGCGCGCGATGAGGAACTTGGTGAAGTTCCACTTAATCTCGCCGCTAACGTTGGGTGCCGCAGTGAGGTATTGATAGAGCGGCGTCTTATCGTCGCCCTTTACCGAGACCTTTGCCATCATCGGAAACTTCACATGGAACTTGGCGTTGCAG
>FSXA01000437.1_pt1 | contig 19493 bp, 13 predicted proteins | sample 1638081 | NCBI WGS metagenome assembly FSXA01 (sample SAMEA3914788, study PRJEB12502) | metagenome | biome: forest; material: soil | place: Canada | collected 2011-07-03 | depth 0.1 m
CGGCATAACCCTTACTCCATTGCCACCCTAAGGCGAGAGATCGCAACTCATCTAGCCCGTACGTTGCCCCGATGTCCGTGCTGCCTTCGGGGATTTTCGACGGGTGGGCGAAGAGCATGACATATCTGCCCTTCGAGGTGTAGTCGGTAAGTTTTAGTGGACCATGGGTGCTCTTCGCATCGATCTCAGGAGCGGGATCGTTGATCCTCGGTATCTGGGCCGTGGCAGCTTCCCTCATAAGGTAACCTTCCTTACCCATCTGAGGCGCGGAAATACACGCCTGCTTCGTCAACCAGTGGCTAAAAGATTTGTCTCAGTACGAACAACCCCAGAATGATAACGAGGACGACAGTTCCCAAGAGCATCGTGCATATGAAGATGGTCGCCTTCAGCTCCTGTTCAGGGCGAGGTGGAGTGATCCCGAACGTCATGATGAAGCTCTGGGTTACCTGTTTGAACGGGTTGAATATAGAGGCCACTACATTCTGTCTACTCTGTCGCATGGCCCGCAGTGGGCGTTTCTTGCTGAATATGCTCTGTAGTTGCGACAAAGAGGTGGCGTTCTCTGGCGGCCCGCCAGGGAGAGGGGCTTCGATGACCGGACCAGATGTTTCGCGAACTTCATCGCCCATAGATGCAACTCAAACGTGAAAGGCGCAAACTATAAGAATCAGAGGACTAGGATGAGGCGAATCTCCGTTATCCGAAATGAGAGGATTGTCCCACTGCTGCCTGGCAGGCCGGTGAGGAACAGCGCCCTCTCGCCTTTGAGCGGCCTGATCGTCGAGACGCACAATATCGGCGCCATCGAGATTCCCGAGCATGAGCACTCGTCCTTTTGCCTCCATATGCAGACCAGCGGCCCAGTGCAGATGGAATGGTGGTCCGAGGGCAAGTATGGCAAGGAGAATCATGGACCCGGCTCCATGATTCTGCTCACACCCGGAACACGGGACCGTCTGCGCTGGGACAGGCCCTCGCAACGCATGGTTCTATCGGTGGATGAATCCTATCTGCTCCGTGCTGCGCAGGAGTTGGGGCGAAAGGGGCATCTGGGTTTCGAGAACCACTGGATCTTTGAGGATCGGCAATTACACCTTCTGCTATCCGAGATGCGGCGGGAGATGGAAGCAGGCTGGGAGACAGGAGCCCTCTACGGAGATCATCTGGGCATGTCTCTGTCGATCGCTCTCATCCAGAAATACAGCAGAGACGTGGCGATCTCGCCGCAAGTCAAAGGCGGAATCTCCAAGGTCCGCCTGCAGCGTGTTCTTGACTACATCGCCGCCAACGGTCACCTGGACATTAAGCTCGATGATCTCGCGGATGTGGCCGACATGAGCCGGTTCCACTTTGCACGACTCTTCCGCCTGGGCATGGGTGTTACGCCTCATCGCTACCTGATGGATCAGCGGCTACAGCAAGCCAAAACGCTATTGCGGCTCGATACAAGAAGCGTATCGGAGGTTGCGGTCGAAACCGGATTTGCCAACGCTGGCCATTTTGCGCGGGTTTTCAGGCGATACCTCGGTGTCAGTCCCACGGAATGGAAGCGGCAAAGCTGACACAAGGAGTTCAGCCCTGTAGTAGATGGTTTCCTGGCGGACCGCGGCTGCCACGCAGGCATTACGCCGGAGGCAGGTCGCGTTTTTCTGGCGCTTGAAATCGTCGCTGATACGTTGGAGCAAGCTCCCACGATAGCATTCCAGAGCTATTAGACTCCCACTCTTTATTCACCAAGCGGGCTGATCTGCCATTCGGCCTTCGAAATTGTCGCCGGTACGCTCACAGACGTTGGCACACGCTCCGCAAATCCAACATTCTCTCGCCGACTACTGGACTCCTTTTGCTCCGCCCCCTGTGGTTCTCTTTTACACCGCTTTTGACATAGGTGCATATCCCCCTATAATAAGGGCATATGCACTTAAATCAAGATACCGTGACGACTTCTATCTCTTCTAGCAATTTGAACAGTTGCAACTGCACAGCATTGCGCAAGGCTTCCCGGCGGCTCTCGCATCTCTATGACAGTGTTCTCGCGCCTTCGGGGCTGAAGTCGACGCAGTATTCCATCCTTTCGGAGATCAGCCGGCAGGCTGAAACGCCGCCGACCATGCGTGAACTCGCCGACGCACTGGTAATGGACCGCTCGACGCTTGGGCACAACCTGCGTCCGCTTGAGCGAGATCAGCTTGTCTCGCTTGAGGGCGCCACGACGGACCGGCGACGGAAATATGTCGTTCTGACCCGGAAGGGCCGGACCGCGTTCGCCGAATCAAAGAAGCTGTGGCGCACTGCCCAGGCCCATTTCGAGGCAAACTTCGGGATCACGGAAGCGGCTGAACTCCGTGGCATTCTGCTTGGCATCGCGGCCGATTCGGCACTTGCGCAACCAGTACCCACCTCGGCTTCAACTCGATAGGATTCCGCTATGGTCAGACTCCCTCAAACGTCGGATACCAAATCGCAGGAGCGGCGAAAATTCACGATCCTTTTGACGACCTCTCTCGTCTGTTCTCTGATCATGCTCGATGCCAATATCGTCGCGGTATCGTTGCCTACAATCGCGAGATCTCTTGGCGCTTCCTTCACGGATATCGAATGGGTAGTGAGCGCCTATGTGCTTCCCTTTGCCGCACTATTGCTGGCCGCAGGATCTTATGCCGACCACCATGGCAGGAAGCGTACGATGCTTGTCGGCCTGGCCATCTTTGCTTTCGCGTCAGGGCTCTGCGGGCTGACGCATTCCGCATTGATGCTCAATCTGGCCCGGGCCTTGCAGGGCATTGGCGCTAGCCTTCTGCTGACTGCCGCCCTTGCAGTCATCAATCACGCCTTTGTAGGACAGGAGCGGGCAAAAGCTTATGCATTCTGGGGTGCCTGCATTGGTATTGCCATCACGAGCGGACCGATCATCGGTGGCGCGATCACCGGCTTCTTCGGATGGCGCTGGACCTTTCTGGTAAACCTTCCGCTCTGTGCTGTGCTTTTTGTAACCTCTGTCGTGATCCTAGAGGAGTCGCGCGATCATGAGGCCAAGAATCTCGACATTGCGGGCATTTTGACTTTGAGCTCAGGACTATTCCTGCTGATCTGGGCTCTGATCGACGGGAACAGTATTGGATGGGGAACGCCCGCCATCATCTGGCGCTTTGCGACGGCTACGGGCTTGCTCATCGCATTCGTCGTCGTCGAGGTCCGCCAAGCTCGTCCGATGGTAGACCTCGCTCTCTTCGCCCAACCAACCTTCCTCGGATCGGCCTTTGCGATGTTGGGATATGCAGGGGGCGCTCAGGTGATGATCTTTTACCTGCCAATGTACCTGCAAAATGCCTATGGATTCGCGCCCGCCACGGCGGGTCTTGCCATGATCCCGTTTGCGCTGCCCATGTTTCTGACTCCGCGTCTCGGGAGCCGGCTGGCGAAACGCTATTCAGGCCGCGCCCTTCTGACCTTTGGTCTCATGACGACTCTGCTTGGCAACCTCCTCCTTTATGGCTTCGCGCATGCTGGAATGAGTTACCCCGCTTTTCTAATTGGCATGCTGGTGGCAGGAGTGGGCGCTGGCCTCCTCAATAGTGAGACCGCCAAAGTCATGCAGAGTGCGGTTCCCGCGCAGCGTGCCGGAATGGCTTCGGGATTGGCCTCGACCACTCGGTTCGTCGGCCTGTTGCTAGGGGTCGCAGGGCTTGGCGCGGTGCTGGCCCAAGTTGTCTCACGCCAATTCGTAAGCGCCGGAGCGGCTCTCGGTCTTGAGCCAAAGTTTGCTGCTCGTGCTGCGAAGCAGGTGGCCTCTGGCGACCTCGCAGGGGTGATGACCGACGTTCCCGTGGGGGTTCAGGCGCAGGTTCACGCTGCTGGATGGGCGGCGTTTGCGAGTGGATTCGCCGCGGCAAGCCTTGTGGCAGCCGCGGTGGCCGCTCTCACCGGTCTTCTGACATACATCCTTGTCCGGTCAGCCGACACCGCACCGATGGCCGATGACGACCTTCAAGGTTCCCTGGCCGTCGTGATGGACTAGTAGCGTAGGCAGCGCCATCAGCAAAGAGAGATCTCGAATGCCTATGCGATCAACCCGATGTCACGTTGCCAGTCAATCGCCGGCCTAGATCACTTGAGGGTTCAGACCTCCCGCTGTATCTCGCAGGAAAAACTCGCACGTGCGCTCGGCCACGTCACCCACGCCAACTCACTGGTAGCGCAGCATCAACCAGATGCAGCGCTACAGAAAGCGAACCCTCGCCGTCGCCCCGCACTCCCTGCAATCCCAAATGACCCTCGGCAACAGCCTGTCCGCCATGGACCGCAAACTGGAAGCCGCCTCTGCCTACCAGCGGGCCCTCGCGATCGCGAAAAGCATGGAACCCCCTGTCTCCACCGAGTGGGTCACCAGCATCTGGCAAAAATTGCAGTGATCCCATGTCACCTTCGTCTGAAACTGTCGTCTAAGACGGGACGGCTCTGTCGTATCCTGAACAAAATTCGCTGAGGTCCCGGCATGCACCTGCTGCGCAAAGAATTGCTCTACGCCCTGCGGTCCTTCTCCCGCAGCCCCATTTTTGCTGCCGCGTTCATTCTCGCCATCGCCATCGGAATCGGTTCAGCCGTCTCAGTCTTTACCGTCACGGACGCACTCCTCCTGCGCCCGCTCCCCTTGCCGCACCCCGAGCAGCTGGTCGAGCTCACCGGCATCTACCGCACCTATTCCCTCACGCCGCTCTCCTACCCCATGTACGCCGAGTTGGAGCAGGACCAGCGCGCCTTTTCCCAGATCTGCGGCTGGAACGTCGGCTCGGACTTCTACGTCGAAATTAACGACACCGGAAGCCTCGCCAGCGTCCGCTCAGTCACTGGCAGCTACTATTCTGTCCTCGGCACCCACCCGCTTCTCGGTCGCCTCATCCAGCCAAGCGACCTTCAGGGCAGCCAGGTTGCGGTCATCGGTTATCAGCTCTGGCAGAAGCGCTTCGGCGGCGATGCTTCCGTCATCGGCCGATCCATCCGCATTCAGGACCATCTCTTTACCATCATCGGTGTTACGCCCCAATGGTTCACCGGCTTCACCCTGGGCGCCTCGCCGCAGATCACAATTCCCGTTGGCGCTGCCGGCATGTATGACCGGCAAAGCCGCTCCTTGCTCTGGCTCATTGCCACGGGCCGCCTCCATCCCGGCGAGTCCCTCGGCCATGCTCAATCGCAGATTCAATCCTTCTGGCCAGGCCTACTGGCGTCCACCGTCCCCACGCAGAGCGCCGGCGCGCGGCGTCAATCCTTCCTCTCCATGGGCGTCCAGCTCAACTCCGCCGCGCGTGGAGCGGAGACAATCGGCGATCTCCGCACCCAGGCCCAGCGCCCGCTCTACCTGTTACTCGGTGTCGTGGCTCTCATCCTGCTGATCATTTGCGTGAACCTTGCCAGCCTCACCCTGGCGCGCGCAAGTCACCGCCAGCAGGAAATCAACACCCGCATCGCTCTCGGCGCCAGTCCCTGGCAAGCCGTCCGCCAGTTCGTTGCAGAGACGCTCCTGCTCTCCACCACCGGCGCGCTATTCGCCCTGGTCCTGTCCTGGTGGGGTAGCCAATTCCTCGTTGCCTTCCTTACCCGTGGCCAGACCGTCCCCATCCTGCTCGATATCCGTCCAGATTGGCGCGTCCTCGCTTTCGCCGCATCTGCTGCCATCTTCACCGGCCTGCTTACCGGTCTTGTGCCCGCCTGGCAGCTTGCATGCCGGCTTCCCGGCTCAGGACTTCGTCAGAGCGGCCGCACCATAGGCCGTGGCGCCGGTCAAGCCAACGGCAAACTGGGCAAGACGCTTATCGTTTCGCAAATCGTCATTTCGCTCGTCCTGTTGCAAGCCGCCGTCCTCTTTCTGCGCTCGCTGGATCGCCTCAAGTCTTTCGATCCCGGATTCGGTCGCGGCGGCGTTCTCGAACTCAACCTCAGTACGCGCCCCCACGGCTACGATGGCGTGGCAATCGGCGCCTACCGTACCCAGGTCGCCGAAGCCGTCGCAGGCCTGCCATCTGTCCAATCCGTTGCTTACGCCAGCTCGCCTATCCTTGGCGGCGACCAAGGCCGGAAAGATGCAGTGTCGAGCACGATAAGCCGAAATCCGGCGGATACTGTGACCGTTGCCCGCATCGCCGTCTCGCCTGGCTTTTTCAGGACACTCGGTATCCCATTCGTCTCCGGCCGCGATTTTGCTATAACCGACGACGAGAAGCACCCCCAGGTCGTGATCATTGATAGTGCGACCGCACGCCAACTTTTCCCGTCGGAAACAGCAATAGGCAAACACATCCGCTTCGGCGTCCAGCCTGACATGCAGGACCTCGAAATCGTGGGCGTCGCGCAGCCCGCCCGGCTTCTCGATGTCCGCGACGCCGCCTCGCGCTTCCTCTATATCCCTGCGCTGCAGGCCGGCGAAGACGCTGAGGGCGTGACGCTGCTGGTCCATGGCAACAGCAGCCCGGCCCTGGCAAACGCGATCGAGCACAAAGTCGAATCCTTCGGCCGCGAATATTCCACCTCCACCAGTACACTCCAGGACCGTGGCGAAAACGGCTTCCTTTACGAACGGATGATCGCCACCCTCTCCACCTTCTTCGCCGCGATTGCCCTTCTGGTCGCCGTTTTCGGCCTCTTCGGGCTACTGTCTTACTCGGTCACCCTGCGCACCCGCGAAATCGGCGTCCGGATGGCGCTGGGTTCGCAGCGCAACGGCATCCTTCGCTTGATTCTCCGCGAAGCCCTTGTCATGACCCTTGTCGGCATCGGCATCGGCATCCCCTGCGCCCTTCTGGCCGCCCGCCTCTTCCAGCACATGCTCTTCACACTCTCCTTCGCCGACCCCGTCGCCATTGCAACCGCAGCGAGTACGTTACTCGTCGCCTCCCTGGTTGCTGGCGTCTTACCCGCCCTCCGCGCCATGAGCCTCGACCCCATCTCCGCCCTCCGCCACGAATAAACCGAAATGGAACTGGGTACCACGGACGCGGGGCGTAGTTAGGAGTCACCTCAATAAGGGTAATTTATGTGTACGTTTAGGCTAGGTCGTGTTCACGCTAATGGATAGCGCCTGTTGATCTGATTTCACCGATGGAGCTAAGCGAAGCGCAGTACGAACGATCAAGGACGCGCTACCGGTGCAACGGGGAACGTCAGTCTGCGCAACCTGCAAGTACTGAACGCGGTGCTGTATGTGGCTGAGCAGGGCTGCAAGTGGCGTATGGCTTGCCGAAGCGTTTCGGCCGCTGGCACATTAAATGTGCGAAAAGGCCTGCTTTGAAACACTGTCATGTGGAGAGGACTCTCACGCCTCACAGATATCCAACTTGGCTTCATTCTCGGCGCTCAACTTGTTGGTACTTGAAGCAACACCACGCGTTTACGGCTAAGCGGGAATGGCATCTTGACGGTGACGCATTGGATCCGGCGATTGCCCGGTGTAGGCGAGCTCTTCGACGCGATGGATCACGACATCGAAGAACGTCTCCTGGCCCTGGGGGCGATCAGACGCGTGACGCTCGGGAGGAAACAGTTGGTCAAATTTTCCATTTCTCTTCGCTCGCGGGTGGGATCTCTGCCGTTTCGTGATCTTTAGTGATGCGGTGTGTCGCTGATGGATGCTGGCTTCCATGTTGCGGCCCACATGGAAGGATGGGGCCCCATCACGACTTTGAGGGTTGCCCCGGCGACGATGTCGTCATAACGGAGCACGGGTTGGTTCAAATCTCTTCCATTCAATGTGGCTGACTGGATATAAATATTCCTTGCGGAGTTGTTCTCTGCCACGACACGAAATGTCTTTCCGTTCTCCAAACCCAGCGACATTTCGGAGAAAAGAGGACTGCCGATCATGTAGTCGCCTGAAGCAGGGTTGACCGGATAAAAGCCGAACGCGGTGAAGATATACCAGGCTGACATCTGGCCGCAGTCATCATCGCCGTCGATGCCTGATGGCAGATTGGCATATTCCGCGGCAGCGATGGCGCGCACTCTCTTCTGTGTCTTCCATGGCTGTCCGCTGTAGTCGTAGAGGTAGCCGTAGTGATGACTGGGCTCATTGCTGTGCACATTGTGCCCGCCAGCAAAGTGTGCGTCCAACTTCGCGTTGTACGCATTGCGCCCACCCATGATCTGTATCAGGCCGGGAATGTCGTGCATCACCGCCCAGGTGTAGACCCACTTGTCGCCCTCCGTCCAGCCGTCGTTCGGATCTGCCCACGATCCATCCGACTTCTTGCCCTGCATGAATCTGGTTGCCGGATTGAACAAATGTTTGTAGTTCAACGAGCGCTGTAGAAAGAAGCTGTACTCTTTTGTCTTGCCCAGCGCCTTCGCGAACTGCGCTACACACCAGTCATCATAGGAATCTTCTAGAGTGCTGGAGGCGGCCTCGGCGGTCTTATCCGTAGGGATGTAGCCAAGCTGCTTCAAATAGGTGAGGCCAGCCCGCGCCTCGTAGGGGGTATGGGGCTCACGGTCGGCCCATCGGCGTATTGTGTCGCCATCTGGTGGCGTCGTCGCGTCTTTATAGACTGCCTTCCAAGCCAACTGATAATCGAAACCGTGAAAGTGCTTCTGTACCGCCTCCGCCACCAACGAGTCCGCATGTGTTCCGATCATGATGTTGGTGTAGGAGGGATTGGGCCACTTCGGCATCCATCCGCCCTCCTGGTAGTCCTGGAGCAGCGCCTGCACCATTCCGTCGATGCGTTCGGGGGCAAGCAAGGTCAGCAGACTATGCTCCGCGCGAAAGGTATCCCAGATGGAGTAAGAGGTATAGGACTGGCCCACATGAACGGTGTCGTCAAATGCACTGTAGTAGCGACCATGCTCGGACGCTAGCCGTGGATAAAGCAAGGTGTGGTACATGCCGGTGAAGACGATCTTCCTCTGATCAGCCGTTCCGCCCTCAATCGCAATCCTGCTCAGCTTTGCGTCCCATGTCTGCCTCAGGGTCTGCCGCACCTTCTCGAACTCCCACCGTGGGATCTCCGCTTGGAGATTTGCACGGGCTTGCTCGATGCTGATGAAGGACGTGCCGATCCGAGCCTCAACGACCTCGCCGGCCGCGGTCTGAAACGTTGCATAGGCTCCGATCGCGCTTCCCGGCCGCGCCGATTGCATGCCATATACGCCCGCGTCGCGAAATGCTTTGCGGAACTGAACAACGAAGTATCCCTTGAAGTGGGGCAGCGGTAAGGGTCCGAGATGCGCATCCATGCGATCGGGGTTATCGCCCGTGATCTCCCTAGCCGCTATATCCACATGCGCAAAGCCGGCTACTCCCGGGCGCGATGCTTCCACCACAACGCTCGACGACACGTTCTTCGGGAAGGTAAAACGCATATAGGCGCAGTGCTCCGTCGCTGTCATCTCGGTGCGAATCCTGCGGGATCCACCTGCTTGCATCGACACCGAGTAGTAATCGGGACGTGCCACCTCGTCGGCATGCGAGAACGCCAGCTTGCGTTCCTCTGGACTGGTCTTCACGCGGTCGACCTCTGGCATGAGGGTCACATAGCCGTAGTCCCCCATCCAGATCGCTGGCTGATGCGTACCGATAAAGCCGGAGATGGTCGCATCCGCATATTGGTACGACGTAACGCTGATCTTGTTCTGCCGCGTTTGCGGGGTCCAGTCCGTCATTCCGAACGGCGGGGTTACAAACGGCATGGTTCCACCGTAGCCGATCGGCCCGGAGCCGGTGCCAACCAGTACGTTCACCTGATCGACGGAACCTTTTTCTGCGCGCGTCGGTGTGCTCCCCAAAAGGGCCGTGAGCAACCAAAGTGCTGCCCAAGACGATCTTTTCCAAAAGGTGCAGCGAAGGTTACATACTTCTTCACCCACCCGTCTTGCAAGCTGCATCATACCTTCTTCCACGAACAATCCTGGGTATTTGAAGCCGCACAGGATGCATGCCGCCGTATCTATGTACTCGCTCCAGAATCGAGAGTAGCCGCACCAAACGATCGCAGGGTGACCTGGTATCGCTGTATTAGGTGATCCCGCGACCGATTCATGTCACGATTCGCACTGCCTCATTTGCCGCGAAGATCAATCTTTCCGTAGTTCAGATAAATCGGATTGCCAAGGATTAGCAACGCTCCTTTCGCAGAGCGAATATTCACGCGAATCCAGTGCCGCTCGCCGTCGCTCGCATACCTGAACGTTCTCGTCTCCTCGTCGGTCTGTGCCGGATCGCTATTCTCCGCGGTCAGAGGCGCTCCATCGCAGAGGACCTCAGGATGCGCTCCTGCGAGCGCGGTCATCTTGATGGTGAAGTGAACGGATTGACCGCTCGGAACTTGCAGAGCGTCCCCCATGGACGCGACCGCATCGCCTGCCTGTCCGGTGAATTCGAGAACGCGATTTGTCGTTCCCTCCAGATCGACGAAGACGTGTCCAGCTCTGATGCCCTCTAGAATCGCATGCTCCGACAGCTCTGGAGCGTACACAACGGTCGTCGGATGGCCAACCGCCGACGTCGCGTTGGCAGCGAGCTCCGCGTTGTGATTGTCGCTTCCGCCGACGCCGGTAATGCGGAAGCCGCGATTGAGCTTGTCCTGCCAGAACGGAATGCCAGAGAGCGGGCCGTCGAGCGATCCACCGTTGAGAGCCTCGATCGAGGTGACCCGGCTATAGTCTGTATCTGGCGCGCTCCATCCGCAGCCCATGCACGCGGCTCCCGACGGCAAGCCGGGATGATTGATCGAAAACAATCCATGCTGTTGCTGGACCTGTTGCAGCATCTGGTTAATGGTCGGCACTTGCGAGCTGCCGAGACGGAAGTCGATAAAGGACGTCGTTCCGTACACGTTGGCGTGCCCATAGAAGGTCGTGATCTCCCGACCGGGCATCAACAACAGATGATCGAAGTAGGGCTGCAGCTCGCGCATGTCGTTGTACTGCGAGATGGAATTGTGGTCGCTGATCGCAATGAAGTCAAGACCGTGCGCCACTGCCGCTTCTACCGTCTTATACAGTGGGCAGGGCACCTTGTGTCCCGACTGGCTGAGGCACGAGCCATCGCTATGGGCGTCGTGCATATGCAGATCGCCGCGATACCATGCGGACCCGGTGCGTAAGGGTGCCTGGCTGAAGGTGGAGACGCTTGGAGTGTCGCCCGCATGTTCAAAGTAGACCTTGGCCTCATACTCCGAACGCACGCCATCCTGAATATTCGGAATCCCAAGGATCAGGCGCCACTGGCCCGGAACGATGACACCAGGAAGGTAGGATGGCGTCGCATCGGTCTCGGAGAGCGTGAAGAAGCTTTTATTGCCGCCGCTCCATCCGCGAAACCGCTGACTGTCGAATACGCCCAGATCGATGCTGGTGTGCTTATCGCGCTCGGTGTAGGAAAACTCTACCGATACCCGGGTGACACCCTTGTCCACGGTAAACGGTAACTCGAGATAACTCTGCCGATTGGCTGCGGTGATCGCACCGCGCAAGATCCGATCCGGCTGTTTCTCCTGCGCGTGGGCATGACCGAGAGTACTCACAACGAACAGAGTCAGCAGCAGCAAAAGGCGCGAAAGGTTTCTAGAAGACGCTGCACGGCATACGTGATCGACACAGACAAACTTAGCGTTCATGCATTCCTTTTTTATCCCACGGAGAGGAGAAGTTTTCTTCTTTCTGATGTGGAGGAGTTTACAAGATAGAGTTCCAAACCGAAGGTTGACCGGGTCCGGACTCTGATGATCCAGAGACCAGACCCGGCCACCACGCTTACTGTTCTTACAAATCAGAAGGACAGCTTTGCGGCAAACTGCAGCAAGCGGGGTGTATTCCGCAAGGTTGTGATGGAAGCAAACGTCGCCGGGTTCATGTAGTTGAGGTTCGTAGACCCGGACGGTGTGGTGCCTGGCTGTCCGAACTGAGGGTCGTTCAAGGTATTGAACGACTCAGCACGCAGTTGCAGACGGGTCTGTTCGGTGAGGGAAAACTCCTTGAAAATGGAGGCGTCCAGGTTGTACCAACCCGGTCCCCGCGCTTGCTGCGGGTCTCCACCAAGCACCGAATAGTCCGACTGACCGATCGCGGTCGCCGCTGCCGGCTGCACGAATGCGGCCGGGTTCAGCCATTGTTTCGTGGTGTGCGCCCCCGAATAGATGTTTGCTCCTTGAGCGACCGGAGCGAAGCATCCGAAGTCGGAGGTGGTTGCTGTTGCGCAAGGAACGGTAAGCGGTTCACCGCTCTGATAGGTGAAGATGTAGTTGACCGACCAGCCGCCAAGGACGGCATCCACAGCCTTGTTCGAGTTACTCAGGAAGGTGTGGTTGCGGCCCACTGGAAGCGCGTAGGTTCCCGAGATATGAACTACGTCTGCCGCATCCGTATCGCAGAGACCGTAGTCTCCTTTGATGCCGAATCCGGGCAGCCACTCCGCACGATAAGCCGACGTGGCAGTTCCCTGTGTGCGCTGATTACTGAAGCACTTGCTCAAGGTATAGTTCGCCAGCATCGTCAGGCCGTAGGTAGTCTGATGCTCATAGGTAAGCTGCATCGAGTTGTAGGAGCTTGCTCCGTTGGTGCTCTCATAGATGGCATTGGGAGCAAAGTTGGGATAAGGAACAAAGCTCTGATTGTTGTTGCTCACCGAGGGAATCTGGGACACATTGGTGCCCACCGGGAGAATCTCCGAAGGCGAGTTATTGACACCCAGATTGTCCAGATGCCGGCCCACGGTTCCCACGTATGCCAACTGGATCGAGTCGTGATTCGTGAACTGATCCTGGGTCGTCAGGTTGTAGGTTTGCACCATGGGCGTCTGATAGTTATACGCGCGGCCATAGAGATCGAGACCAGTTCCATTGACCTGGGTTGGGTCGGACAGGTTGATGGTCGCAAAGGTATTCTCGATCGTCGCTGTCTGCCCATTCGAGAGCAGCAGCGGAGACTGCGAGTTCGGAGCATTCTGGGTGTCGGTATAGATAAAGGGATAATTCGTACCGAGAGTGCCCCCATAACCTAGATTACCCAGCGCGCCATACGAGATGCCATAACCTCCGCGCACTACCAGTGTTGGGAGAACGCGATACGCAAATCCAACTCGCGGGCCGAAGTTCGCAGCCTGGGCATGTCCAAGCGTCATGCTGGAGACGCAGTCGAGTGTAATATTGCTGGCCGCCAGCAAGGCGTTGAACGTAGCGGATCTTGCAACCTGGCACCCTTTGTTGGGGATATAGTAGGTTCCGGTTGCGCCGTTTCCGCCAGTGGGAACGAAGTTCGCCTGCCGGCCGTTGGTCTCCTCGTACGGCGTGAAGTAGTCCCAGCGCAGACCGAGGTTCAAGGTCAGAGCCGGTGTCACTCTCCAGTTGTCCTGAAAGTAGGCTCCCGAATACCAGCGGTGATATTGCGTCCCCGCAAAGTTCGATCCAGAGAAGGATTGCAGCCCGCCCACATTATTGGGGCCGCCCACGGTCGAGGCCGTGGGGGCCAACAGCATATCAGCGATGCCGTTCAAACTTTGGTTTTCATTTGGGATATCCGAAAACTGGCCGTTGAAGGTGAACAGACCGCGTGGCGCAGGAGGCTGCATGATGTTGCCCTGCAGGTCGTCGATCTGACCACCCATTTTGATGACATGGTTGTGCACGACCTTCGTCAGGTTATCGGAGAACTCCGAGTCCCAGACCGTCTGGATCGTGGGACGATCATCGCTCGGGCCCAGGGAGGCCAGGCCGCTGATGTTGAACGAGGAAAGTCCACCGTTCTGCGGCGTATTGGGAATTCCCTGAATGCCATACTGCGCGGGGATGTTGGCCACATTCTCATCGAAGAGCTGTTGTTCCTTGATGCTGTGTCCGAAGCCATAGTGAAACTCATTCGTGAGGGTCGGCGTAAAGACATGGCTATAGCCAACCGCGACCTCGTACGCAGGAAACGCGTCGTTCTGGTCGTTCTGGTTCGGCAGACTGCCCGGTGCGAACTCGTTGAAGTAGTTCTCGTCGAAGACCACGAACAGGTTGTTCTTGTCGTTGATGGTCTCATCGATGCGGAGATCCCACAGATTGACGTTCTCCGTCATCTTTGGGTTGTAGAGAAAATTATTCGACAGCCCGGCGCGATTGGCAGCCGGATACAGGTCGAGCAGCTTGACCGCATTCGGATCCAGTCTGGACGCGGGAATCATATTGAGTTGAGACGTCAGCGGCGTAAAGTTCTTGACGCCGCTGATACTGCCCGTATGGAACGGATCACGCACGTAGACTGCGTTCGCGCTTGTGTTCTGGATGCCGGAGGTGGGATCGACTTGTCCAGGCTGGACCTGTCGCGTCGTCGCCGGGTCGAAGACCGTACCATGCGAGAAGGTTCGACCGAGCGCGTCCATCGAGGTTCCGCTGTTGTCCGAGATCAGGTCCTGAAGGTTGGTGAAGCCACTGCTGGTCATGAGCGCGGTAGGTACCGTGCTGATCGACTGCGAGGGCGTAACGATGCGCGTCCCCTGATAGTCGAAGAAGAAGAAGGTCTTGTTTCTTCCATTGTAGAGCTTGGGAAGAAGGACGGGGCCGCCCACCGTGCCGCCGAATTGATTCTGGCGATACTCCGGCTTCGGCGTTTTGGTCTGATCGGAGAAGTAATCGTTGGCGTCAAACGCGTTGTTGCGAACGTACTCCCACAGGTTGCCGTGGAACTGATTGGTGCCGGAACGAATCACCGCGTTGATGACACCGCCGGTGGAGTGACCGAACTCGGCGCTATAGTCGCCGCTCTGTAGCTTGAACTCCTGAATGGCGTCCGGAGGGGGCGTGATGGTCGCATCGGTGCCCACCGAGCTGCCACCGAAGAATTCGATGTTGTTATTGATGCCATCTAGGCGGAAGTCGTTCTGGTAGAGCTGAACACCGTTCACCGAATAAAAGGCGTTCTCTGGCGTGCCTCCGTTTTGGCCGATGGGAGCGGTCGCGACGCCGGCGGCAAGCTGCCCCAGCGATCCCCAGTTACGGCCTTCGAGCGGAAGGTCATTGATGGTCTTGGAGCCGATGGTCTGCCCCAGCGAGGCGTCCTCCGCCTGCAGCAGGGGAGCGGCTGCCGTGATGCTAATCTGTTCCTGCACGTTGCCGGCGACCAGGGCGATGTCGACGCTGTCGGTCTGCTGCACGTGCACCGCGACATCGTGCGTCACGTCGGATTCAAACCCCTTGAACGACGTCGTAATGGTGTATACTCCCGCGCTCACACCATTGAAGGCATAGCTGCCCGAGGCTCCGGACTGGGTCGAGATGTTGATCCCCGTTGCATCGTTCTTGAGGACAAGCACGGCCCCGGCGACGGCAGCGCCCGTGGCATCCTTTACGACTCCGGCGACGCTGCCGGAGTCAACCTGGGCTCGAGCCGCACCGCTGCAAGAGAACAACACCAGCAGAGCGCAACCGAGTAATAGCGACAATTTATGAACGCAGCGTTTCATGGACTCCCCTGAAGTTATGGCACCTCGTGACCGAGGCCCCTTTCACGTTGCGGCCTTTACGAAGTTCCGACAAGGGTAGATTGTGTGGCTTTTGCGGTTTTCCAACGCCTGCGGTTCACTCGCCTCTGAAAAGGGGCGATTTAGTCGCAATATTAACATTCGGTTTCACGATGCGTGTATACCCGCAGAAAATGCTACTTTTGAGGGCATAGGCATGGAAAAAACTTTGCCTGCCAACTTGAGGCCGTGTGACCACCGCGTCGATCGATCATCCTAATGCGAAGGCGGAGCAACAGCTTGTCGCTCGCATACTCGCCAGTCGGCACTTCGTGAAGGCTCCTCTCCTGTCCGCCTTTCTCGCGTATATCTGCGAACGGAGAAGGGACAGCGAGACGGTTCGTATCGCGGAACAAGAGATCGGCGTCTCTGTTTTCGGTCGCCCACCGGGATACGACTCCCGGGAGGACAATATAGTCCGGAACTATGCACGCCAGCTCCGGAAGCGGCTCGACGAGTATTACGCTGCCGAGGGGATCGACGAGCAGCTGCACGTTGACATTCCCAAGGGCGGATACGTCCCGATCTTCACCTGGACAGAAAGACCGGGCGCGGAGTCACCAGTGCATGGCCGTGAATCGGTCACGGAACCATTCCGTGCTCCAGAGCCCGAGACTCCAGCTATGCCGTCTCGTATCCGGAGGCTCAGATTCTGGGTGCTCGCAGTGCTCCTCTGCGGGCTATTGATCGTCGCGATCACATTCCGCAGCCATCAACAAAGAAACAACCATTCTGCCGCAATAACGCCGGCGCACCAGTTATGGGAACAGTTGTTCGTCCCGAATCGAGATACCTTGTTCGTTCCCGGGGATAGCGCATTCGTCACGCTTCAGGATATGCAAGCAAGATCCTTCTCCCTGAAGGAATACGCCGGCTGGTCATCGGTAGAGCAACCCGAACCAAGCTTCCTCTCTGACCTTAAGACTCGGAAATACACCAGCATTGTGGATCTGGAGATCATCTCCAAGCTGGAACGTTTGCCAGAAGCGGTCCCAGACCATTGCCTCATTCGTACGGTTCGCAGCTTGTCCGTCGAAGATCTAAAGGAGGGCAATCTGATCCTTCTGGGTTCGATCTACAGTATCCCCTGGATCGAGTTGCTTCAGAATAAATTGACCTTCCGTTTCATCTACAAACCGAGCGAACATCGTGCATGGATTGAGAACCGCACTCCGGCTTCAGGAGAAGCGCCGGTCTATTCCAGTATTTGGAACGGACCCGCGGAAAAAGCCTATGCCGTCATCGCTCTGATTCCCAACCTCAACCACACCGGTCATATTCTCTTAGTCCAAGGACTCGATGGAACCGGTACCGAAGCCGCCGACAGCCTTCTTTTTCGCAGCGGCGGGATGGATGAAATCTTTGATAAAGCGCGCCTTCCGGATGGAACCATCGGTAGCTTTGAGGCACTCCTTGAATCTACGAGTATTGATTCCCACTCTACCAGTATCAGTGTTTTGGCCATACACACACCGCGACCGTAAAACAACCCGGGTAGTAGATGCTTTCACCGAGGGCAACCCGCCACTGATCTTGGTTGAGCTAGACTGCCCAAGGTCCATGGGAGCTCATTCGAGCAGGTGATTGTTGATCTCAAGATGGAACGGTCAGGACAATGGCTCGAGCTAGTACACCGGCACGCCCGCGGCCAGATTGATCGTGAACCTCTGTGAGAGGGGCAGCGAGGTCTCTCTGCCTGCTGCGCGCGCGAGCTGTTCCAAAACGAAAAAAGCAGGCAAAGAAGCAGCCAAGAACGGCACGTGTCTCGGTTCATTGGCCACCAGTTAGCAGAGGTAATAAGCCACAATCGAAATCCGGGACGATCCGCATAAAGACACGATCAGGACGTTGCTCTCCGAAAACAATGCTGATGAGGCTAAATTGGGAACCGGAAGAAACGTAATTCTATCGACTCAATATAGCATTCGCTATACAATACTGTTTGAATTCACTATAAATATATCCATCGCTATACAACATGGCCGACTGGCCGGCCAACATCGAAAGGAGTCGGCATGGAATTCGTGAAACTTAGTCGAACGGGGCTAACGCTCTCTCGCATGTGCCTTGGCACAGGAACATCTGGAAGCGCATCGAGTGCTCGATCAAGTAATCGTCTTGCTGGAAGACTCCTGAGCGACCGATGCAAACACAGCCATACGCGTGAGAAGGGCCTCTTTCATCTGAACTCGGTGGGTTTGGAAGGCTGAATCAGGCCCGCTATTGGCATGCGCGCGAGTTTGAGTCGGTGGGCAAGGTTCAGGAAATCGCTGAGCAGCAGAAACAGCGACGACAACCTTATCTGTAGCTTGGGTTCTTGCGAACTGAGTACCGAAGAGGTGACCCGGGAGAGTGAGCGGTCGTTCGCTGCTTCGCCGGCGAACACCGACCCCGTGACCATACGCGAGAATCGGAGGAAACGCTTCAGCATCGTTAGTTCCCTTCCCTTCACTGGAGTCATCGCCAGCGTGGACAAATGGATAGGGAATGATAGTCCACAGCAATCTAATCCAATCGGGTTTCCCCGGCTTGGTCGCTTATCAAGAGGAGAGAAAGTCAAGGAACCTTTGAGTGGGGGTGGAAGTGCTTCTATCATCAGATCCGCCGCAAGCACGTGCGCCGCTTATCCGCAACATACCGGAATCTTCACATCTCTGAGTCGTCGGATGCGACGCTCACCAAGGACCCTGCATGGATAGTTCCAAGCATTTTTTGATTGGACTTGAACCCGCGGCTCCGCCAGACCATACGTGGCGGGAGTATACCGGCTACAGCGTCTACTCTGCCGAGCAGGACCGTTCCATCTGGAGCCGCCACACCCACGAGACCACTACCCAGATCACCGTCGCCTCCAACCCCGCCGATGTCCGCGCCGAGTGGCAGGCTGCAGCCGGCCGCTTCGACTCACGCGAGATGAACGGGGACATGGCCTGGATCGTCCCTCCTGGCATCGAGCACTCCATCCACTGGAATCGCCGCGCCGCGCTGCTCCACCTCTATCTGGACGACCAGTTCTTCTCGTCCGCTATGGAGGACGCTCCTGACCGAGTCTCCTCCATGCTCTCACCCTCGCTGCTCGTCCGCGACCCCTTCCTCGTCCAGATCGGCAAGGAGCTCTACCGCGAATTCCAGTTCCGCCCCATTAATGAGCTCTTCACCAAGTCCGTCGCCATCCTCACCGCGGTGCACCTCATCCGTTCCTACAGCAGCAAGCCCAACGCCATACCCATCTACCGCGGCGGACTTGGCCCCAGCCGCGAGCGTAAGGTGCGTCAGTATATCCGGGAGCACCTCGATCAGCAGCTTTCCCTCGATGAGCTCGCCAAGGTCGCGGTCATCAGCCCCAACTACTTCCTCTCGCTGTTCCACCAGTCCACCGGCCTGACGCCTCACAAGTACGTCCTGCAACAGCGTATCGAGTGTGCCAAGGAACTGCTCGCCTTCTCCAAACTCTCGTTCACCGAGATCGCCCATAAGTGCGGCTTCGCCAACCAGAGCCAGTTCGCCACCATCTTTCGCCGACACCTCGGCGTCACCCCCGGTCAATACAAGCGCCGACTCTAAGGGCTCTCCAGTGCATGCCGCAATGGCCGGCCAACGATTGGCTCCGACTGGCCTCTCAGAAGTGAGCGCCGCTGTACACACGCTGACTTCCGTGGGCGTGGTTATGCAAGGTCGTTAGTTATGGAAGTTGCACGCAAGATCCACGCCGACAGCCGCGTTCCGTTCCTCGCCTCCTTTGAATCCAACAAGGCGGTCATCAAGATTTATGAAGAGATAGGATTTTCACTACGCCGGCACTTTCAACTAGCGGTGGTGCAACCGCCGTCACCAGTGCGTTAGCCTGGTTGCGTCTCAACTGCACATCCCTACACTAGGATTAGACTGAATACATCAGCAAAGTGATTGCTCCTGCCTGGCTAAATGCGAAGTCGATGGCTATGGTGCAGTTGCTCCAGGCGCAATAGTTTGTGCGCTGGCGGATGAACCAAGTTGCGGGTCCGAA
>FSXA01000678.1_pt1 | contig 19277 bp, 8 predicted proteins | sample 1638081 | NCBI WGS metagenome assembly FSXA01 (sample SAMEA3914788, study PRJEB12502) | metagenome | biome: forest; material: soil | place: Canada | collected 2011-07-03 | depth 0.1 m
AAACCGATCACTACTACAACAGTCAGTTTGTGCCCTACGTCAACGTATCCGGGATCGTGAGTGGAGACCCGGTTCAAAACGCGTTGGATGCCTCGGTCGCTGATGGCCCGACGTCCGCGAGGGGCGATGTTGAAGGCCTCTATGCCACGTTGGACGGACGTTTGGAGTCCTACTACTTGAGCCAGTACGTAAACACTTCGACGAAGCAGTTTCAGCCTGGCATTACGTTCGATCTCCACGAGAAGCTGACGCAGTCCGCCGTCTTCGTTCAGGACCAATGGAGAGCAACACCGACGCTGACGATGAACCTGGGACTGCGCTGGGACTTCACGGGAGCTTCCACGGATCGGACCGGCTTCTACACGCGCCCGGACATTGCAAACCTCTGGGGACCAACGCCAGTGGGAGCTATCTTCCAGCCTGGCAACCTGGGTGGAGTTCAGAACCCGGTCGAGGGGCCGCACGCTCAGGCCTACGCTCCAACCTATGTGCACCCGGAACCGACAATCGGCTTCGCATGGAATCCTCGGGATCTTTCCAGCGGATTTCTGAGTAAGATTCTCGGACAAGGAAAGACCGTGATTCGTGGCAGCTTTACACTCAAGAACTATACCGAAGGCGCGCAGAACTTCTGGAGCATCGGATCGAACAGCGGCGCCAACTACCAGACGAACTACTATGCGAATGGCGTGAGTCCTGCTCCTGGATATACACCGGGACCGGGGCAATTCAACGCCGGCTCGGTGATCCTGGGAGGAGCGCTTCCGGCGCTTGCCTCCACCTCTCCTTCGCCCTATCAGCCGGTCGTTCCGCTATCATTCGACACTTTCAGTGAGGACACGTTCTCTACGTTCAATCCGCATATCAAGCAACCGTATGTGGAATCGTGGTCGCTTGGCCTGCAACGGCGATTGAGCGCAAATAACGTCCTCGAGTTGCGGTATGTGGGTAACGTCTCGAAGGACCAGTGGTTGACGGAAAACTTCAATGAGGTAAACATCTTCGAGAATGGCTTCCTGACACAATTCCAGGCAGCACAGGCCAACCTGACCGCGTCGGGAGGAACGACCTTCCAGGGACCGAATCCGACGCCGATCTTTGACCAGGCATTCGCGACCTCCGGTTTGGCGGCAGGTTACACCAACGGAGGGTTCATTACGGATCTGCTACAGGGACAAGCTGGAGCCTTGGCGAGCACGCTCGCGAGTAACCCCACTTATCTTTGCTCGCTGATCGGAGCCACCTTCGCCCCTTGCGCCACACAGGGAATACCGGGCACGGGAGCATATCCCATCAACTTCTTCCAGGAGAATCCATACGTCGCCGGCGCTGGAACCCTGGAGTTGACCAATGCTGGATATTCCAACTACAACGCTCTGCAGATCGACTTTCGGCAGAACATCAACCATGGTATGCAGTTTGACGCCAACTACACGCTCTCCCATTCGCTGGGAACGAGCGTGCAGGGAAGCGAGGCGCCCGGTTATTATGGCGGCCGAGGCAACAGTGCTCCCGGCTTCTACACACTCCGCAACAAGAGGTTGAACTACTTCCCAAGTTCATTCGATGTCCGTAATGTCTTCCATGCTAGCGGGACGTATGACTTCCCGTTTGGCAAAGGAAAGGCATTCCTGAATCAGAGTAAAATCGCAAACGCGGTTGTGGGCGGATGGACGATCGGAACGATCATCACCTACCAGAGCGGCGAACCCCACGAGTTCGTTGGTGGGACCGAAACATTCAACGGCAACGACTCCGGAGTTGTGCTGACCGGCGTCACGGCCTCGCAGTTACAACATCAGATGCATGCCCGGCGTGTGCCAGGTAAGCCTTACGTGAGCTTCTTCGATCCCAAGTACATCAACCAGGTGACTGGCCAGGCCAACAGCGCCTACATCAAACCTGCTTCTACACCCGGTCAAGAAGGGCAGTTTCTTTGGCTGCATGATCCGACCAACTTTAACATGGACTTGTCCCTCACGAAGCTGGTTCCAATCATCGCAGGCGTGAATCTCAAAGTACAAGGCGTCTTTCTCAACGCGCTCAACCATGCATCGTGGATAGGCGCGGATGCAAACTCACCGACCGGTACGTCTACCTTCGGCGTGCAGGACACCACGTTTGGCACAACCAATACAACATTTGAGAGCAGCTCGCTTACTACGAGCGGCGGCTCAAGGCAGATTGAGCTCCGGGCGAACATTCAGTTCTAACGACAAGCACGTCAACCACAACCTAAACAAAATGAGCCGCCCGCTGATAGCAGGCGGCTTGTTTCGTTTCAACGTACGATCGGATGGGATGCAGAGAGCAATGGTCCGTTGCAGTGAGAAAGTTACGCGAGCAGAGCGATTGCCTCAAAGCGACGTTCACCGCGTGGGCGAACCACGAGAGTATCCTGATTCGGCCCTTCAAACTCTGCGGCGTTGCCATTCAGCCTCGCGCTACCGAGCTTACGATCGCGTTCCGTGCGAAACGTAATATGTAGGTACTCGGGAAGATCACCCCGTTCAGGAAAGGTGATTGTCGCGACGAGTGTATTCGGATCACGGCGTTCCAAACGATAATTAACCCGCCCCCAACGAGTCGGCGCGCCTACGATCTCGATGGGCTTACGGGTTGCAATCCAATCGCGAGGAATGGCGCGGCCGAAATGCAGACGCTCTTCATCGAACTCCTCGAACACCAGCATCCAACGCACGAGTAACGGAATCGTCTGCTGCGCGGGAATGCAGAAGAGTGCGCCGTCGCCAGTGATGCCTGAGACCTCGCCAGCCGTCCAGCTACCGCGCGAGTGGTCGTGATAGCGGTGTGTGTACAGAAACAGAATGTACTCTTCGATGCGATTGAGACGCAGCAGCGTATGTGCGTAGCCGTAGGAGATGAAGCCGAGGATGTCGCGGCCATGCGGATTCGCTGGCTCAACATTCGCAACAACCCCTGCGGTCGTTGCGCCATAGGCGCGCATGCAATCGATCACCGCGTTCGCCTCCGCCGCCGGCAGCACATCAGGATGTAACAGCTCCGTGTAGCAGCGGTGCGACCAGCCCTGTTCGCTGGGATGCTCCTTCACGATCGATTCACGAAAAGTAAGTTTCGCACCGGGCAGGGGAGTGACGTAAGCCGGGGTGCGATCGTGCCAGGTATTCGCCTGGACACTCGCGACGAGCGTCGCCTGCAACTGCTCGCTGCGACGCGTCCACTCCTTGACCCGCGGTTCTGAACCGGCGAACTTCAGCTTCTTCCAACTGGTTGCCAAGGCCCGCCAGCCGCGTACGGCAAACGCGCTGTTCGCGAAGTATGGCTTATTCCACACCGAGGGGTCGGGCATCAGGCACGAGTCCGACTCACACCATCCGTGCAGCAGCCCGTGGCCGGGATCATTTGCGGGGAGGGCAAGGCTCTCATCGTGTAACTCCGCGAGCATCTGTGCGGTTGCCTCAATCTTTTCGCGATGCCGCAGAAGCAACGCGTTGTCGCCAGTAAGCTGCGCATATCGTGCGACAAGGAAGAGGGTCAGGCCAAACTGTGCGGTCTCGGGACCGCGCATGTTGATCATGCCGGCTGCATCGGTGAAGTCGGAAAAGTAATTGTCGAAGACGTCATGCGCCTGCTGAAATCGGCCACACTCCAGATTCGAGTAGAGCGACATGGTGAAGATATCCTGAAAGCCGTCGTACTCTGATCCGTAATAATCGCGATCCACCGCGCCATATTTCGGATAGACACCTCCGGGGCGCACCATCTGTTCTTTCACAAAGGCATAGCGCACCATGTCAGTCCAGCTTGCGTCCGGGAGCGTAATGGGTGCCAGGTCGTGGGTCTGCCTCTCCCAATATTCTGCGAACTCCAGCATGCCGCGATAGAACGCCTCGGGCTGCGGTTCCTGCCGTCGCCGCGTGTAGGAGGGATAGCTATAGCCGTAGTGCACGCTGAGCACTGAACCATTCTGTATGTGCGTCGTGCGGTGCCACGTCTGCACGATGAAGCGGTCGTGAGCAAGAACGTCGCCAAAGATAATGACTTCGAAGTACGCGCCCTGCTCGTCCGGAATGACCTTGCGTACCGCCGGCATCCATCCACCAATCAGGCCTTCACTGCGCCGGTTCGCATTCTCGAGTGTGAGTTCTTTGAAGTACTGCTGAGGATGGTAGGTGCGGGTATTGCCACTCGGAAACACCGGCATCGTGTCACTGCACTCACGCGTGCCGACGAACGTATTCCATCCGGGACGAAAGTTGCGGTTGCGCTCGCCGTTGTGATTGGAGTTCATGGGCGGCGCGGCGCGACGTACCTCGTCTTCGCTCGGATCGCCGTTTGAGAGCAGTCGATCGGCTAGAAGATCCCTATCCGCCATGCCGATGTCCTTCAGATCGAGGCCCATATACTGTGGCCCGTCTTCTGCGAACGTTGCCTCAGCTGTCTTGCGCAGCACGCGCGCGTTGCCATCAGAGCACACGAAGCTGAGCACGCCATCGCGCATGCGCAGATCCTCGTAGACGGTCCATGTCTTCGTATCGCGTGTGAAACTAACAAGCTTTGTGTGACCTTCAAGAGGAACTGCAATGGCAGGCAAAAGGCCAGCAGGCGAGGGCGTGATGCCGGTTGAGCCTACGTGCCCTGCGAGGGTATGCAGCGCCGCGGTGGTGGCCGTGAGGGTCTTGATGAAATCGCGCCTATCCATAGGTGCTGAGTCCTTTCGTAGCTGGTTAAGCATTGGAGTGAGACAACATCGATTTTATACTTCAATGAATATAAAATTGTATACAAATTCCTAGGAAGCGCAGACGACGCGCCGACCAGTATCGTTCGGCATATGGGCTAGGATCGGGGTTCAACTTTCTTGTGAGAAAAGAGCGGATTCGTTCAAGATCAGGCGAATGTTGAATTCAATTATGTATACTAAGCTACCGATTTGTGATCCCTGCCTCCAGGAGTTGAGTGGTTCGTATGAAGACCTCATCCCGTTGTTCGCTCGTAGTGGTACTCGCCTGCCTGCTTTCATGTTTGCCGCTTCGTGGGCAGGGTACCCTTGACGACTATCAGCGTGCTCATGACCTGCGCGCGAAGGCCGGCGACCTGGTGGTGAATGTGCCGGGGCCGGCTCACTGGATCGGCGATGAGCACCGCTTCTGGTACACGAAGACGGTGAAGGGTGGGAATGATTACGTACTCGTGGACGCGGATGCCGGCACGAAGAAGCCAGCCTTCGATCAGACGAAGCTCGCAGCCTCTATCTCCCAGGTGACGGGGCACAGCTACACGAGTGTCACGCTACCATTCGAGCCAGTGCCGATTCGTCGGGGAGGCCGACCGGAGGCGGGTGCGAAGGGCAAGACGTCGCCGCTGACGTTCCTCGACCAGGAACACTCGATCCAGTTTGGCGTGGATGGCTCACTCTACAAATGCAAGTTGGCGGACTACACCTGCGCCAAGGTGGGTCCGATTCCAAAAGAAGATCGCCGAAACCGCGATGGTGCTCCTGAAGACCTATCGCTGCTGAATCCAGAGGTCTCGCCGGAAGGGAACGGTGGCGATCCCGTCGAGGGTCTCGCGTATCGTCCGCCTGCACCGCAGGCTGAAGATGACGACGAGGGTTTCTATGCTCACCGGCAACGTCCGTGTGCAGCCAAGCCCGACATACCTGCGGCAGAGCCTGCGCCGCGAGGCGATAAATACCCCAGCGTGGGTTCGCAGATCCTCGGCCAGTTGCCGCCGCAATCGCCTGAGGTATGCGCTTCCTTCGACGGCCAGTACGAAGCATTCATCCAGAACTACAATGTTTTCATCAAGCCAAAGGGCGATAAACCTGCGTATCCTATCAGCTTCGATGGCTCAGAAAATAACGCGTATACCTTTCGCACGCTGGCCTGGTCGCCCGACTCCAAGAAGCTGGTCGCGTATCACGTGCGCCCTGGATACGATCGGCTCGTGACGTATATCGAGTCTTCACCCACGGACCAGGTTCAGCCGAAGACCACGACGATTCACTATGCGAAGCCCGGCGACCCGGTTGACATCGCATCGCCTGTGCTCTTTGATGTTGCGACGAAGCAGGGGATTCAGATTGATAACCATCTCTTCCCAAATCCTTATGATCTGACCGAACCTGTGTGGTGGAAAGACAGCCGCGGCTTCACGTTCGAGTACAACCAGCGCGGCCACCAGGCGTACACGGTAATTGAGGTGAATGCTCAGACCGGTATCGCGCGTCCACTGATTGCTGAGACCACGAAGACATTTTTCTACTACAGCGATCTCGGTCCGGGGTTGTCAGCCGGGCGACGCTACCGGCACGATGTGGACGATGGCAAGGAGATCATCTGGGCTTCGGAGCGGGATGGCTGGGAGCATCTGTATCTCTACGATGGTGCGACCGGTAATCTGAAGAACCAGATCACGAAGGGCGATTGGCTGGTGCGTAATGTCGACTACGTCGATGATGCAAAGCGCCAGATCTGGTTTGAGGCCGGCGGCAGCATTTCCGGGCAGGACCCTTACTTCACACAGTACTACCGCATCAACTTCGATGGCACGGGGCTCACGCGACTCACGGACGCTAACGGCACGCACACGGTCAGCTTCTCGCACGACCACACCTTCTATGTTGATAGCTGGCAGCGCGTCGATCTGGCGCCGATTGCACAGTTGCGTCGTACTTCGGACCAGACTGTGGTGCTCGATCTCGACAAGGGAGATACGACAGCGTTGCTGGCGGCGGGCTTCCGTTTCCCGGAGGTCTTCGTAGCCAAGGGTCGCGATGGCAAGACCGACATCTGGGGCACAATCACCCGGCCGCTGCACTTTGATCCGAAGAAGAAGTATCCGGTCATCGAGAACATCTATGCTGGGCCGCAGGGCTCGTTTGTGCCGAAGACCTTTAGCGCCGTCGCACCGGATCAATCGCTTGCTGAACTCGGCTTCATTGTGGTGCACATCGATGGTATGGGCACGAGCAATCGCTCCAAGGCCTTCCACGATGTTGCCTACAAGGATTTGGCGGACGCAGGTTTTCTGGATCGCATCCTGTGGCACAAGGCAGTGGCAGCGAAGTATCCGTACTATGACATCTCGCGCGTAGGGATCTTCGGCACGTCCGCCGGCGGCCAGAGCGCGCTCGGTGCACTGCTCTTCCATCCTGAGTTCTACAAAGTATCGGTGAGTAATAGCGGGTGCCACGACAACCGCATGGATAAGATGTGGTGGAACGAGCAGTGGATGAGCTGGCCTATTGGACCGCAGTATGCGGCATCCTCGAACGTGGACAATGCGTATCGCCTTCAGGGTAAGGTGTTGCTCGTCATCGGCGAACTGGACACGAATGTAGATCCTGCTTCATCGTTGCAAGTAGTCAACGCGCTCGTGAAGGCGCATAAGCACTTCGACATGCTCTATATTCCTGGGCAGAATCATGGCGTCAGCATTCTTGCCGACGAACACTATCGGGACGACTACTTCGTTCGGAACCTGCTTGGTGTTCAGCCACCGGACTGGAACAACGTGTCGCTGAAGACTGACGACAAAGCAGGAAAGTAAGTAGCCAGCACGTTTACAACGAGGTAGCATCCCCTATGCCATTTGATTCTCCGATTTATGTCATCGACTCGCACTCCCAGGGCGAGCCTACTCGGGTTGTGATCTCGGGTGGCCCGGATCTTGGCAGCGGCTCTATCGCGAAACGCTTGCAGTGCTTCCGAGAATCGTTTGACCATTTTCGCTCGGCGATCGTGTGCGAGCCGCGCGGCTCCGAGGTGATTGTTGGGGCGCTTCTCCTTCAGCCGGTGCATGCTGACTCATCGGCTGCAGTCATTTTTTTCAATGACGTAGGCTATCTGGGCATGTGTGGTCATGGCACGATTGGTCTACTGACAACGCTCTCACACTTGGGAAAAATCGATGTGGGTTTACATAAGATCGAGACTCCCGTTGGGATTGTGGAGGCGACACTGCATGAAGACCGAAGCGTGACCGTCGATAACGTGCCGAGCTATCGCTTTCGGTCGGGAGTGCAAGTGGAGGTGCCCGGCTATGGCAGCATCACCGGAGACATAGCTTGGGGTGGTAACTGGTTCTTCCTTATCGCCGATTCACCTTGCCCGATTACGCTTGAGAACCGTCACGAGTTGATCGCTACGGCGGCTGCAATTCGAGCCGCGCTGCACCCCAACGGTATCACCGGAGCAGAAGGCGCGTACATCGATCACATCGAATTTTTCTCCGCGCCACACGATGCGGAGAACTCGTCTCGGAACTTTGTACTTTGCCCAGGAGCATCCTTTGATCGCTCACCATGCGGCACCGGTACCAGCGCAAAGATGGCTTGCATGTACGATGATGGCAAGCTGCCCCCTGGCGCTCTATGGAAACAAGAGGGAATTCTCGGAACTGTCTTTCATGGCTCCGTGCGCGAGGGCCAGGACGGCGAGGTCAACGCCAGCATTCGCGGACGCGCATGGGTTACAGGCGAATCGAAACTGCTGTTCGCCAAAGACGATCCGTTTGCTGTGGGAATAAAGTTCTGAGAGACGGAACAGTTCGTGCGCGATTCGGGATTCTAATCCTGCGTATCCAGGACAATGGAACCGGGCGTCATTCCTAACGGGTCTTTCTGCTTGCAGTAAGCTCATCTAGCAGGTTCGTTGCGGAGGTTTCATGAAACGGGCTCTACCTCGTCCAGGTGCTTTTATCTATCTGTTTTGCTCCATCGTGCTATGCAATTTCTGCCGGATCGCTGAGGCGCAGTCCAATATCAATGGTTATTGGGATTTGCATATTCCCAACCCCTCGGGTGACGGCACCTTCCTGGATACCTACTTCCAGCTGCAGCAAGATGGTATGGCGATCCATGGGAAGTTAATTCGCTGGCGTGACGAACTGCCGATCGCAGGCACACTCGATCATGGTTCCATCCACTTCGCGACGCAGCCACCGGCCTCAGCTCCCAGTTGGGAACAGAGGCCGGTCGTATTCGATGGCACGTACGCGGAAGGCAAGCTTTCTCTCACGATTCAGCGCCGCAGCGGCACCGTGCATGGGCTTGCTGAAAGGGTGACGGAGGAGGCGACGCAACCGCCGAAGCCTCTGCCATTGCCTGCGCTCAAAGATTTGCCCGACAACAACCTTGTACGCACACCGCCGATGGGTTGGAACAGCTGGAATAAATTCGCCGGAAAGGTCGATGACGCCTCGGTACGCGCGATGGCCGACGCGATGGTATCCAGCGGCATGAGTAAGGCTGGATATGTCTACATTAATATCGACGACACCTGGGAGCTGGGGCGAGATGCGGATGGCGATCTTCTCCCCAACAAAAAGTTCCCGGACATGAAGGCACTCGCGGACTACGTGCACTCGAAGGGACTCAAGCTAGGGATCTACTCGAGCCCGGGACCGAAGACCTGCGCTGGTTACGAGGGCAGCTTCGGCCATGCGCGTCAAGATGCCGCGACGTTTGCAGGTTGGGGTATCGACTACCTGAAGTACGATCTCTGCACCGATCTCGACGTCTACAAAGACGACGCACCGACGCTGCAGGCTATCTATCAGGAGATGGGCGACGCACTACAAGCAACCCATCGACCCATTGTCTACAGCCTCTGTGAGTATGGTCGCGGGAGTGTGTGGACGGGCTGGGGCGAGAAGAGTGGCGGCAATCTTTGGCGCACAACAGGCGACATCGAAGACAAGTGGGAGTCGATGGACAAGATCGGTTTCAGTCAGATTAAGATCGCAAGCTATGTGAAGCCGGGACACTGGAACGATCCCGATATGCTCGAGATCGGTAACGGTGGTATGACAGCCGATGAGTATCGGACGCACATGAGTCTGTGGTCGCTGCTGGCAGCGCCGCTGATTGCCGGCAATGATCTGCGCACAATGACGGATGAGACAAAGAGCATCCTGATGAATACTGAAGTCATTGCCATCGATCAGGATCCACAGTTTCAACCGGCGACAGAGGTTTCGAATGATGCCGGGGTGGAGGTGCTGATGCGACCGCTGCACGATGGCTCAGTTGCGGTCGGTATCTTCAATCGCGGCGGCGGGGAGGCTTCCGGTACGTTCCTGCGCAGCAGCCTGCCGGCACGCTTCAATGGCAAGAAGGTGCACGTGCGCGACCTGTGGAAGCATGCCGACGAAGCGATGAAGGGGGATAGCTTCACGACGACCGTACCGATGCATGGTGTGGTGATGCTCCGCATCTCTGCTCGATAAAACACAGGAACAACAATGGCCGGCGACTGTTCGCCGGCTTTTGTTGTCGACTGAACCACGCATTTACATCGTCGTTTGTTGCAATGTCACCACCGTCTCGCCGCTGCTGAGCGGAATGACGTTCTCACCTACGTCACGGGTGGCATGCGATGCAATCGTCCATGCAGGCGACCCCGGTTTCGACTCGGTTTCCGTGATGCGTATACGCGCGGTTGGGACATAGGTGCTCGCTGCGGCAAGATGCAGCGTGACCTTGTGCTTGCGTATATCGAAGTCCGCAGAGACGATCTTGCCTGCATCGAGCGTGATCCAAAGACCTAGCGGCGCTAGGAAGAGACGGTCGCGCGAGGAGTCGAGCACAGTGGTGTGCACGACTCCATGACGTTCTTCGATATTGCCTCCGAAGCAAATCCATCCCATCGCATCGTCATGGCTAACGAAGGTGCCCGTGTTGATCGCGTGACCAAAGAAGTTCGGACCGTAGTCGCCGGTGTAAGGGTCGTACTTCATGCGGTCGGGAAAAGAGTGAAAGGCCACGGAAGCGAAGCCCTTCTCGTCGATGTTCGCGAGCGGACCCATCACGCCGCCGTAGCCCACGCGTAGCAGATATAGATCGTCCGGATGAAGGCGGTACTCGGCGAGCAGCGGGATCGCATTGAGGCCGGAGCCGTAATGGTGGAGCTGCCTTTCAATGCGCGAGTAGCTGGCCTTGCCGCCGTAGATAAAGTCCCAATAGCGGCGAGCACTGCCGTTGTAACCCCAGCTTGGAATCGTTGGATCGTAAGCGAGAATCGCGTTGAGTGTGACCTCGGCCTTCTCGTCGTCGTGGAAGTAGCGTGTCCAGTCGTAGACCTCTTCCTGTCCGGTCGAATCCCAGGGCATCTCGCTTCCGAAGGGGTAGTCTTCGGTCTTCCAGATGTCGGCGCGGGCACGCATCGCTGCTTCGAGCTTGTCGGCTTTACCCGTCCACCCTTCTGCCTTCAGGTCGTCGAGCAGGCGCACGAAGACAGTACCTTCCATCTGCCCGAAGCGTGTGTAGTAAGGTGCCTCCGAACACATCGCAAGCGTCGTCTCATAGGCCTGGTTGAGGTACCACTGCCAATCGTGATTAGTAACAAGCCCCTGCGTGTTGCGCGCGGTGTGGTACAGCGACCAGTAGGCCGCGACGACGTGTGGATAGTTATACGAGCGACCTACATCGTCGGCGCCCTTCTTGTTCCAGCTTGTCCAACTGGTCCAGTTCAACTTCGGATCGTAGGTAAAGCCGGGCACGAGAGCTGGTTGATAAAAGAAGAGACTCTTGTGCACACCATACTTGTGCTCGCCACTGCTGTTTTGCAGATGTCCCCAGAGCACGCCATCGACGAAGCTCTCGAGTTGCACAATCTCTTGCGGGTTGGGCTCAAGATATTCTTTCATCGACGCGGCAAGCCACGAGCCCGCACCAGCCTCGTCGCTCAAGCCGGCGATCCACACGCGCGAATCCTGCGTAACCTGCTTACCTGCCTCATCGTCGTAGCTGATGATCGATGGCGCGCGGTGGAAGGGATCGTTTGCCTGATCGAACCACTGCTCATGGAAGAGGAAGCGACCCATGTCCGCGATGGCTTCGGTCTCCGGCTTGATAGTGCGATAGCCGATGCTCTGCACGGCGCCATCCTCATAGGTAATGACGAGGCGGAAGCGTCCCCACTGTTTGCCGCGCAGAGTATAGGCATGCAGACCATGGGCATTCCTGCCGTCGTCATGGATCTCGACGGCTGCTGCCGGCTCGCTGACGATGGAACGCACCGGCTGATCGTAACGCAGGAACAGTCGAGCATCCATATCCTGCGGGAGAATGTACCCGGGGATGCCGACGGCAACCGGACGCTTATGCTCAGCCAGGGTAGCTTCAATGTGACGCAGGTCTGGGGCGACGATGAAGCGTACGCCGTAGGTGACGCTCTTTCCCGGCGCGAGTGTGGCCGACGTCGCGGGATTCCACTCCTGCGCACCCTTCCAGTCGGTTTCAGCGTAGCCAGCGCTGTGGACCATCCAGTCGAAGGATCCTTCAAAGGTGGTGCCGCGCGGTGTGGGATCGTTGTCGAGCAGGCCCTCGCCGGTCTGCCGATTGCGGTGATCGAGGATCGGCTTCCACGCTTCAAACGGTGTATGGCCATCCGGCACCACTAGCAGTACCGGGCCTGTGCCACTGAGCGGTGAAACCTGCACGTAGCCCGCATCCTCGCCGATGTACGGATCATAGAACGAGCAGGTGCGGTAAGCCTGGTCCAACGTGCGGCCGTTCATGATGTTGTTGAAGACCATCGGGATGCCGAGGCCGCCAATCTCCACGGGCGCAGCTGCAATGTTGGTGAGCGTGAACCTTAGAGCGAGTACGCCGTTTTCCGTCGACCAGGTGCGCACAATCTTCAGCGGTGTTCCGCTCGGCAGGCTGGAGCTGAGGTCGCCAGTGAAGTGCGATGCGTTAGCGGTGATGACCGTTACCGGGCTACGCTTGTAGGCCGTGGACACATCGGTCCATTCGCCAGCGCCAGCCGCGCGATAACGTACGTCGAGGTCGCCCAGGTGATAGAAGGTGTCGGCCGAACGCTGCTTTAGCAAATCGCCGGGAGTGTAATCCAGAGAAGGCTCGCTGTTGGGCGTAAGCAACGCCACCGTTCCCGAGTAACGCAGCAGCTCGACCCTCAACTCTGGCGTGCTGAGGGAAACTCTACCCCCATCGAGCATCGGCCCGGGAGGCAGGACGCGTGGCCCATGTGGCTGCTGTGCCTCGGATGGGCTCGCCAGTCCAAGGGATAGAAGCAGCGCGGCAGCACAGGAAGCGATTCGCTGCACGCTTGGAAAGTAAGCGCGGCCCTTGCTCTGACGCGCGGAACGAAGGTACATAAGGGGAGCCTCCGCTTTAATGTATACAATAAAGTATATGATGATGGCTAAAGACCGTTGTGCGCCGGGGGATGCTTAATACGCATGAATCGTCTTAAGCTCAGCGCGGCAGGGGCAGGACGCGACGTGGCGCCGAAAGTGAACGACTTCATCATGCCGGAGCTGGGAGCTCTTCGCGACGAAGGATGTGGCCTCAAAGCGATGGCGGCTCTACCCGGGAATTCTTCGCCCCGAACAACTTTTTGCGTGGGCAGCGCTCGGCCGTGCCTACGCCGGGCAGATCGTGCAAGGAAGCGACATGCGCTTCTACCTGTACGCCCCCGTGCAGGAGGCGAATTCGCAGAACGCCGACCAGTACGCTATCGGCGTTGCGGTCGCCGATAGCGTACTGGGGCCGTGGAAGGATGCGCACCCGGGTGGTCCCATCGTCTCGCAGTCCGTGCCGGAGCCGAACCACGAATACTGGAGCGGAAAGGTGTGGCGACGGTGGTGAATCGCGGGAGCTATTCCGTGGAGGCCGGTTCGTCGCGCAGATTTCCTTCGATCCGGTTACAACACGGTGCTTGCGCGCGGTATTTAATGCTTCTGGCGGCGTAACAAAATACGCAGCTGTAGCCGTAGAGGAATGGGAGGCGCTGGAACCTATGCCGGTGGCTCCCGCAACCCTGCAGGAGCTTTCGCCTGAGGATGGCACGCCAACAGGATTTGGTGTCTCGGGCAACGGAGTTGACAGTCGATAGCGCTACCAAGTAAACGTTATATGGATTCAAAATTGTATGCGTTAGGTCCTGAGAACCTTGCAGTTTCCCACGCGTATGGCAGAAGCCTAAAGGGGGGTACGAGATGAACATGAAACCGACACGCAGGCATTTTCTCGGCGGCGCCGTTGCCGCAGGCACCGTTGCTCTCCTGCCAACCCAGGCGAGCGCGAGTCCTATCGCCGCGGGCTTCCAGGGCAAGACAGTATCGGGAGACGCCGATACTGCGATTGCCACGCTCACGCACGCTTCGGTCGCGAAGGTGCAGTGGAAGGCCGAGCCCTTTGCGATGACCGAGGTTCGTCTGCTGCCCAGCTTCTGGAAGGACATGATGGAGCTGGATCGCAGCTACTTGTACTCGCTGCCCAATGATCGGCTCGCCTATAACTTTCGCGTGACGGCGGGCCTTCCCACGGACGCCGATCCGCTGGGCGGATGGGAGGCGCCCGATTGCGAGCTGCGCGGCCACTATGTCGGGCACTATCTATCTTCGTGCGCGCTGCTCCACGCCAGCACGGGTGACGTGCCGATTGCGGCGAAGGCCAATGATCTCGTCGCCATCCTCGCCGAGTGCCAGGCGAAGGACGGCTACCTCGGCGCCTATCCTGTGACGTTTTACGACAAGCTGCGCAATCATCAGCGCGTCTGGGCACCGTTCTACACCTACCACAAGATTCTTGCCGGCATGATCGATATGTACGAGCACACCGGCAACAAACAGGCACTCGATGTCGCGCTCAAGATGGCCGACTGGGCCGACAACTACAGCCGCCCCATCTCCGACGATGACTGGCAGCATGTTTTGCTCACCGAGCATGGAGGCATGAATGAAGCATCCTTCAACCTCTACGCCATCACCGGCAACCCCAAGTATCGTGACCTCGCTTATCGCTTTGAACACAAGAAGATCTTCGAGCCCCTTGCGGCAAACGAGGATAAGCTTGACGGCAACCACGCCAACACCAATATTCCCAAGGTCATCGGAGCGATTCGCGGCTATGAGCTGACGGGGGATCCTCGCTATCTCGCGATCGCACAGAACTTCTACCGCATCGTTACGGATCATCACTCCTACTGCACGGGCGGCACCAGCAATGGCGAGATGTGGCACAAGGCGGACGCCATCGCAACCGAGCTCGGGCCGGCGGCGGAAGAGTGTTGCTGCTCCTACAACATGATGAAGCTGTCGCGCCACCTCTTCGGCCAGGGGCCGGATGCGAAGCACTTCGACTACTACGAGCGTGTTCTTCTGAATGCGCGTTACGGAACGCAGGATCGCAACGGCATGCTGATGTACTACATGTCGCTGAAGCCTGGCCTGTACAAGACATTCGGCACGCAGTTCGATGCCTTTTGGTGCTGCACCGGCACTGGTTCCGAGGAGTACGCCAAGCTCAACGACTCGATCTACTTCCACGATGGGAACGCGGTCTACGTGAATCTCTTCATCCCGTCGAAGCTCGACTGGAAAGAGCGCGGGTTGCGCCTCACGCAGACCACGAAGTTCCCCAATGAGGAGCGCATCACCTTCACAGTGGATGCAGCGCCGTCGAAGCCAACCGCACTCAAGGTGCGTGTACCCTACTGGGCGCCCAAGGGCATGACCGTCGCCATCAACGGTCAGCCGGTGACAGGCGACGCTACGCCTTCAACCTATTTCGTGCTGAGCCACGACTGGAAGGCAGGTGACGTTGTCACCATCGACATACCGATGACGCCGCACATCGACCAGGCGCCCGACGACAAGCAGGTGCAGGCCGCCATGTACGGTCCCCTTGTGCTCGCCGTACGGCAGGGCACCGAGGGACTTACGACCGCGATGATCTACGGCGACTCTGGCCCGTGGGAGTCTGATGAGGGCTACCCGATGCCGACGGTGAAGCTGCACGATGCCACGGTACAGTCAGGAGACCCCGCAATCTGGTTTGAGCGTGTGGAAGGTTCTCGGCACTATCCGCTGCAGTTCCGCTCAAAGGGGGAGGGCCCGATCCATACGCTCGTGCCATTGAACCTCATCATGGATGAGCGCTACTCAGTCTACGTCCGCAATGAAGGTGTGGCTTAGCGAGGCGGCTCAGCGAATGCCGCAAGACGCTCGCTGATGCCGATTCTTGAATGCTGACACCGGCTAGGGGTTTGTGGTCATCGTGGATCGATGGCCTGTGGTTGTGGTCCAGTAATCCATCCACCTCTCGCGGATTCCATTGGTGCGATCGATGAGTTCCTGGCTAGGCGCACGGCCATGTTCTACCACAACCACCATCCCGGTATTGAAATCCTTTTGGGCATGATCGACGTCCGGCAGCCGTGGCCCTTCGTCGGCAATCACGTCCTGGATCGTCACCTTGGTTCGGTCGGCCTTATAGATCGAATGGCCATTGGAATCGCGGCCGGCTAGAGCCATATTTCTAAGAATGAAGAAATTCGGTACCTCATCCGGCGAGATGAATCCCATCAGATATAAATCAAGATAGGAATAACCAGTAGCTGGAACAAAATAATTATCGTCAAGCTGTGTGTACGTTCCATCGTAGTTATCCTGCCAGACTCCGCCTCCCATAGCCGACGCCTCGGTAGGCCGCTGATAGGGGAAGGGGACTCGCGCTTGTAGGCCGATCGCCCAATGCGTGGGCCCAAGATCGATGACCTCGCCATTCACCTTCGCGGACACAAAGGCGGACCAGCGATGGCCCATCTCATGCCCAATCTGCGACATGGCATAGTCATAGGGCGGTATCTTCCCATTCGATGTCCGCTCAGAGAGTTGACGTGCATAAGCCGTTACCTCGTGAGCATCAGTCTCTGTGATTCCCTCCGGAGGATATTCCTGCATCTGGTTGGCGCCGACGTACACCGGCTGGATGTATTGCCACTGAAACCTCCCTTTAGTGCAATACCCTGCAAGGTTTTCTTGCTTCGCACCAATTCCAGTAACCTGCCCACCCGCGGGTCCGCCGCCCAGTGGCCCATCGCTGGAGGTACCTGCCTCCGGATTATCGATGCGGAAGTCTGAGTAGTACGCCAGCATGTCGAACGTATCGCCCAAGGCCTTAATCACGGTGCATGTGAGATCCACAGCTCTGGGCGGCTTTAGATAGTGGAACGCTTCATAAACGACCGGAAACGGCCCATCCTTTTTGGTAAGAGAGGACATACGAACCGCGGGACTCTGCAGGTCCGTAAGCTTCACCGCATGCGGTGATACACGGTCGACGGTTGCCGGTGGAGTTCCTGGAGTTTGAACCGTAGCAGACACAAAGACTTGATCGCCCGCCTTATATCCCTCGGGCAGAGTCCCTTGTATCGACAGCGTATTTCCATCGACGTTCACCTTCGGTGCGACGCCGGTACCAACCGCTCGGTAGTGCACGTCCCCGCCCGGGTTTCGTCTGCCGCGTCTGGAAAAAATTGTCCAGACGATGTCTGAGTGCGCATTCTGTGTGCAGTCCTCACTGAGCTTCGTTCTACTCAGGCAAATTCTGTAGGAGACTCCTGGATCGGCGCCCGCCAACACTTGGCCGCGCGTCTCGATGGTTGCTTTCAAGAACACTCCATCGACCGCCGCCAGTTTAAGTTGTTTGATCTTCAGAGCGGATGCCGCAGAGTGCGAATCTTCTGCGGAGATCGCAGCGATCTCTCTTTCTTCCCCTCCCGTAATGATCGGATAGACACCGACGATCGCGTCCTTGGCGGCGACCTGATCGTAGGACAAATCGATCGTTCCATCCTTTCGCAGCACAGCCTGGAAGCGATTGACAGTGGGAGTCCAGGTCATGTCCTGAATCCCTCCCACAGGCTCTGTGAGACTCCACGTGATCACTGCGCGGTCGTCGAGTTCTTTGAAATAGCGTATGCCAGACATCCGCGGTTTAAAGAACACGCTGATTGCCGGTATCGTGTTGATGAGCGCTGGCCCTGCGTTTCGTAACTCCGCAAATCGATCGACCGAAATGCCACCATCCTTACCTCTGCCTGCGCCCTCGGCGCCTACGTCCCCATCGTTTGTGGGCTCGCCAAACGTGATCGATCCTGTCATACCAACGGAAAATAAATTCCAGCTCTTACCTGAGAACGAGAAGGAAAAGTTCTTCAGCGTTGCATGACTGCCTTTCATCTCCGCGCCATAGGAAGGATCCCACTGCTCAGGAAGGTTTTCGATACGGTACTTAGATCCATCCGGCGTAAATCGCAGGGTTCGATGGCTCAAATTAAATAGGTTGTTCTTACCCAGCACACCCTCATCCAGCGTCAAAACAATCAACTTCCCCCGCACACGAATCGAGCCGATGGAGTGTCCTTGCTCCTGACCGTATTGCGCATGCCCCGTCGCAGAACAGAGCATCGTGAGCGCCAGTAATCCAGCCCGTAAAGAAAGTCCCCTGCATTCGTAGTTCATGGGATTCATCTCCATCGCCTGAGATTGGATTTGTTCGATCGGTGGCCAAGGCAATTAGTCCGAATTGTAGTGACAAGGATACGTAGTTGTATACAAAAATACGACGATGCAAAACGATATTGCCGCTTTACTCAATTCCCTTAGGTGGTAGCAACAAGTTGCAGTTCGACGCCGGATACCCTCGAGCTTCGCGCAACATTCTGAGACGAAGATCGTCTATGCGCGTTTCCAGATAGATCTTTTCTCGAACATTGCCTTCCCGGTGCATCGCCGAAGCCCCCAGTGATTACGCGTCCAGGCTCGCCACAAGCGTGCAGATCAATCGCTGTGACTTTATGATGAAAGTTCATGTGTCCTCCAGAAAGACGATTCGGCACCGCTATGTATTATCCGCGAAAGGATGTAGCGTCTTCTTCGCTCGTCGTTGGACACAAATTGAAGAAGTAATCCAACCCCAGCCTCTTACCAGGAGCCAAATTGACCGCTTCCGAACGCTTCCATGAGATCCGCACGGGGTTTGAGAGCCCATTCTGGATCGCCAATCTCAGTGAGATCTTCGAGAGGCTTGCGTACTATGCAGCGTTTGCCTCGCTTGCGCTGTACCTGCAGGGCCAGCTGAACTTCTCAACCGAGCAGACCGGCACATTGACGGGCATCTTTGGCGGGATGGTATGGTTCATGGCCATCTTTGGCGGAGCCGCAGCCGACCGGCTAGGCTTTCGCCGCGCCCTTTCCATCGCATACCTGATTCTTACTGCAGCTTATTTCCTTGTCGGTTCGATCGGAGCTTCCTGGCTCGCGCCTGTCCGCCATGCCGTGCCCCTTGGATTATTCGTTGGCTGCATCTTGGTTCTTCCCGCCCTCGGCGTCTCTCTGGTGAAGCCTTGCGTGGTTGGAACGACGGCTCGCGCCTCCAAAGAAAATGTCCGCTCCATCGGTTACTCGATCTATTACTCGATGGTCAACATTGGCGGCGCGGCAGGCCCTTATTTCGCCTCCTGGAGCCACCGCCATCT
>FSXA01000056.1_pt1 | contig 18598 bp, 11 predicted proteins | sample 1638081 | NCBI WGS metagenome assembly FSXA01 (sample SAMEA3914788, study PRJEB12502) | metagenome | biome: forest; material: soil | place: Canada | collected 2011-07-03 | depth 0.1 m
ACGGCGCCGTCGCGGATGCTGATGACGCGGTGGGCGAATTCGGCGATGTCCGGCTCGTGGGTTACGAGGATGATGGTGTTGCCCTTGGCGTGAAGATCGTCGAAGAGGGCCATGATCTCGACCGAGGTTTTGGAGTCGAGATTTCCGGTGGGCTCGTCGGCGAGGATGATGCTGGGGTGGTTGACGAGGGCGCGGGCGATGGCTACGCGCTGGCGTTGGCCGCCGGAGAGCTCGTTGGGCTTGTGCATCATGCGTTCGGTGAGGTTGACCTGGGTGAGGACCTCTTTGGCGCGTTCGATGCGTTGCGCAGCGGGAGTGCCGTTGTAGATGAGTGGGAGCTCGACGTTGTGCAGCGAGGTGGCGCGGGCGAGCAGGTTGAATGTCTGGAAGACGAAGCCGATCTCCTTGTTGCGGATGCGGGCGAGCTCGTCGTCGTTGAGCTCGGAGACGTCGTGGCCGTTGAGCCAGTACTTGCCCTGCGAAGGTGAGTCGAGACAGCCGAGGAGGTTCATCAGTGTGGACTTGCCGGAGCCGGAGGGACCCATGATGGCGACGTACTCGTTGTGACGGATGCGGATGTCGACGCCGCGGAGAGCGTGGACCTGCTGGTCGCCCATCTCGTAGGTTTTCCAGAGATTGTCGGTGACGATGACGTCGCCGGGATGGGGGCCGTCGGCGTTTGCGCCGATGCGATTTTGCTCGGGGGAAATGACGGGGCTGGTATCGATGGTCATGAAGATCTCCGGAAACAAGCAAAAGCTAGTGCAAAATCTTGAGGCAAAGTGCGCGAAGCTTAACGACAAGGTGCGCGCAGTAAGAGTACGGGAGTTAGTTACTGGTGTCGTCTTGAGTTACGGGTTCAGGGGTGTTGTCGCGTTTGACGGTGATGCCGGCTTTGAGGGTGCGTAGAACTTTGTAGCGGCCGGTTACGAGCTCGTCGCCGGCGTTGAGGCCGCTGAGGACTTCGATGTCGGTTGAGCCGGTGATGCCGGTGGAGACGGGAACGAACTTCACACGGAGCTTTTTGTCGTCGGTGACGAGGAGATAGACGCCCTGGGTGAGGGAGGGCTTGCTGATGCTGGCCGTCGTTGCAGGCTTGCCGTGATCTTTGTAGAGCTTCTGCTCGGCGACGGTATCGCGCTGGACGAGAGCCTGGATGGGAATGGTGAGGGTGTTGGGCTTGCTCGCGGTGGTGATCTTGGCGGTGCAGGAGAGGCCGGGACGGAGCTCGTCGCTGGGGACGTCAAGGGTGACGACGACTTTGAAGTCCTTGGCTTCTTCGGTACCGGTGGTGGACTGCGAGGTGGCGACGCCGGTAGTGCGCAGGAGTGCCTGATCACCGACTTCGGTGACGCGGCCCTTGAAGACTTTGCCGGGCAGGGCATCGACGGTGACGTCGGCGGTCTGGCCGAGGCGAACGTTGACGATGTCGGTTTCGTCGACTTTGACTTCCGCGGTGATGACGCTCATGTCGGCGAGAGTCATGAGGGTGGAACCTTCGGCGTTCTGGATGCCGACGACGACGGTTTCGCCTTCGCGGACGGGGACGTTGGTGACGAGGCCGTCAAAGGGAGCGCGGCTGACGGTCTTGTCGAGAGCGTCGTAGTTGGCCCTCTGCGAGGCGATGGCCTGATTGACGTGGCCACGCTGCGAGTTGGTCTGGGCCTGTGCCTGGTCGACTGTGGCCTGACGCTGGGCGAGAGTGGCGACGGCCATATCGTAGGCGGCTTTCTTGGCGTCGTAGTCCTGCTTGGCGATCAGTTTGTCGGTGTAGAGCTGCTTGGAGCGGCCGTAGTCGAGGGTCTTTTGTTCGAGATCGGCCTTGGCCTGGTCTACGTTGGCGATCGCGGTTTTTTCTGCGGCGACGTAGGAGGTGACGTCGGTCTTTGAGGCCGCGATGGTCGCCTGCTGGGCGGCAACGGTGGCTTCGGGCTGGACGTTTTCCACAGTGGCGAGGACGGTGCCAGCTTTTACGTGGTCGCCTTCTTTGACGTAGAGGTGTGTGATGCGTCCGAAAGAGGTGGCGCCGACGTTGACGTAGGTCTTGGGCTTGATCTGACCGGTACCGCTGACGGTGGCGATGAGGTCTTCACGGACGGCCTTGCCAGTCGCGACGGCGGTGACACTGTTGCGGCTGTGAAGGATGGTTCCGCCGACGATACCGGCGAGAATAAGGACTGCAAGGACGATCAGGACAATTTTCTTCAGGCTCATCGTTATTTTCTCGGTTTACGGTGCGGCTTTCTATTGGTCTGCGTTGCTGATCGGCGCAAGGGGGAACGCATGCGAATTTCTCGGGGCACGGATGGGAGATACGCTGCGAACGAGACAAAGGTTCCGTCCGGTCTTCCGGGGTCGGCCTTTGTCGCCAAAGTGACGCAGGCAGGCTGGTGCAGGGAATCTTCCAATGAACACGATATTAGCAGTTGAGAGCAGTTTGAACGCTTGTGAAAGCTTGCCCCGGGGCTTAGAATGGGGACGTAAAAGTTGAAGGAGTTCGGCCCTCTATGCAGTTGCGATTTGTCCTTTCGGCAGTAACGGTACTGGCGCTCTCCGGCGCAGTCGTGGATATGCATGCTCAAGCAGCCCCCGCGACACAGACAACACAGGACACGCAGCAGGTGGTGAAGGACAACGGCGGAGTGGTGAAGTCGCCCCCGGTGGAAGAGAAGCCCGACCCGCTAAAGCGGCGGTTGAGCGACCATGCGGAGAGGCAGCGCCGCGCCGCAACCGGGCAGGAACTCCACGGCTCCTACAAGACCTGGCTGGATCAGGACGTTCGCTGGATCATTACGGATGAAGAAGCGAAGGCTTTCAAAAATCTGGCTAATGACGAAGAACGCGACCAGTTTATTGAACAGTTCTGGCTGCGGCGCAATCCGAATCCGGAGTCGCCGGAAAATGAGTTTCGCGATGAGCACTATGCGCGCATCGCTTATGCGAACGAGCACTTCGCGGCAGGTAAGCCGGGCTGGATGACCGATCGAGGTCATATCTATATTTCGTTTGGCAAGCCGGACAGCATCGATTCGCACCCTTCTGGCGGCAGCTATCAGCGCCCCATGGAAGAAGGCGGCGGCGAGACTTCGACGTTCCCCTTTGAGGTGTGGCATTACCGTTATCTGCCGAGCGTTGGCGACAACATCGATATCGAGTTTGTCGATACCTGCATGTGCGGCGACTATCACGCGACGATGGATCGCTCAGAGAAAGACGCTCTGAAGAACGTTCCGGGCGCCGGCTTGACGCAGTACGAAGAAGAGGGACGTTCGACCAAGGCTGACCGGTTCAAGGGTGGTGGGTTGGAGCAGCTTGGGGACGGGCCGATGGCATCGAGCAACGAGTCCAAGCAGTTTGATCGCCTGGACCAGTTTGCGAAGATCTTTGCTCCGCCGCCGGTGAAGTTTGCGGACCTGGACAAGTTTCTTAGCTCGGCGAAGGTGCTGAATGGACCGCCGTTCCTGTTCGATGTGCGTACGGATTATGTGAAGCTGACCAACGACACCGTGATGGTTCCGTTGACGCTACAGATTCGCAACAGCGACATTACGTACATCACGAAGGATGATTACTCGGTTGGAACAGTGAACATCCTGGGCCGCGTGAGCAACATTACCGACCACATTGTGCAGACGTTTGAAGATACGGTGACGGTGAACAGTGCGGCCGATCTGCTGTCGCAAACCAAGGCCGGGGTACACATTTACTGGAAGGCGCTGCCTCTGCCTCCGGGACGCTACAAGGTTGAGATTGCGATCAAGGATGTGAACAATCCTGACCATGTGGGTACGTGGAGACGCAGTGTGGATGTGCCGAAGTTCGATGACGATCGCTTGTCGTCCTCTTCGCTGATCCTGGCAGACTCGATGGAACGGGTGCCGTCCAAGGATATTGGTACGGGCAATTTTGTGATTGGCAACACGAAGCTGACGCCGCGTGTTCCAGCAACGTATTCGACGCCGGTAACGTTCCGGCGTGGGCAGAATTTGAACTTCTGGATGCAGGTTTACAACCTGGGGATCGGCGACAACAAAAAGAACGACGCGACGATCGAGTACCAGGTGTTGGATTTGGCAACGAACAAGCAGATTCTCGTCTCGCAGGAGACGGCGGCGAAGTTGAATCCGAATGCGGATCAATTGACGCTGGAGAAAACGATGCCGCTGGCAAGTTTGCAGCCGGGACGGTATCAGGTAACGATCAAGGTAAACGACGGTGTCTCGAAGCAGCAGATTGCTGAGTCAGTGCCGTTTACTGTAGTGCAATAGGGCCCCAACGGTAGCGAGATGTTCCCTACGATGTCTGCCCGAAAGTAGAAGCAACGCCACGCAAGACTGTACCGCGATGGCCGCTTCTGGACAGACACCGGCGTTTCGGCAAAGACGAGACGCATTTTCGGAGAGCCGGACGCGCGCAAGGTGTTTTTTGAGGGCGCGGTTGAGACGAATCGTACCAGTTGTGATTCTCGCAGTAGCGTTCGGCTTAGCCGGGCAGTGTTTTGCTGCGTCGAACAGGGCAGCCGTGGCGGGTATGGTGCGCGACGCGCATGGGACGCCGCAGATGGGCGCGCTGATTGAGTTGCTTTCCGCCGATGCGAGCGTGATCGCGACTGCCTTTACAGACGATCATGGGCACTACTTGATGGCGGCCATTGTGCCGGGGCATTACCAAGTGCGTGCAAGTGCGGCGTTCCTGATCCCCGTGACGCGGCCTAATCTTCATTTGCAGGGTGGTGCAGAAGCCATCGTAAACCTGACGATGACCACGTTGTTTGACGCGGCGAGCTGGCTGCCCGCGCAGAAGCGCAGGGCGGATGAGCCGGCGGACGACTGGAAGTGGACGATGCGTTCGTCGGCGAGCCGGCCGTTGCTGCGACTGGCTGATCCGAACGATAGTTCCGTGGGGATTTCCACCAGTTCTACGGAAGCGCATAGCGCCTCGCGGCAGGCTCGGCTACTGGTGACGAGCGGCGATGGCGCGTTTGGTGAAGGTGGTGTGCACAAGGTTGTGCTGGTGAACCGGAGCCTTGAGGACGGAGACAGCGCGATTCTGCGGGTCGATATGGGAAATCCGCCAACAGGATTTCCGGTGAAGCCTTCGATCGATTCGACGGTGGGGTATGAACGGCGGTCGCTGCTGGGTGGGAATACGCGGCTGGTGTCGAGCTATCAATCGCATCCTGAGTTGGCGTACGGCGCGGGTGCCGGAGCGCAGGTACTGCGGATGGCGAGCACGCAACAGTTCAACTTTGGCGATGCGGTGATGATCGACGCCGGGACGCTGATACAGGCCGAGCGGCTGGCGGCGACTCGCTTCAATACGGAGCCGTTTGTGCGGGTGGTGGTGCGGCCTTCGTCGGATATGGTGGTGGAGTATCGCTATGCGACGGGGCGGACGCTACAGAGCTCGGATGATCTGGACCAGTTGAAGCCGACTACGGATATTCTGACGGATGCGCTGGGGCGGCCGTTGGCGGCGAAGGGAAGTCACCAGGAAGTTTCGGTGAGCCGTAAGGTGGGTACACGGACGGTTGCGTTTGCGGTGTACAGCGACAATTTCTCGAATGCGGCGATCGCTGGAAGCGGGTTGCTGGATCGCAACGGTCTACAGGGTGTCCCGATGATTACGGACCCGACTACGGGTTCGTTCCGGCTGGCTTCTGCGGGGTATTGGGGACGAGGGTTGAGCGCGTCGGTGGTGCAGCCGCTGACGACTTCGCTGGCGGTGTGGGGTGAGTATGACCTGGGTAGCGCGGTGTGGAGCAACCAGGGAGCGCCGCCGGAGATCAGCGATGTGAGTTCCGCGCTTGGTGTCCATACGGCGCAGGCGGGCAGCGTTGCGATTCGCGGAAAGATACTGCGTACAGGGACGTCGATGAAGGCGGAGTATCGGTGGCAGCCGTCTCGGACGCTGACGCAGGTGAACGCGTTCAACGCTGGGCAGGATGAAGCGTACCTCGGGCTCTATGTGCGGCAGCGTATTTGGTGTGGGCGCTTTCTGCCGGAGGGTGTCGACGCTGTGGTGGAAGCGACGAACCTGCTGGAAGAGGGATACCAGCCGGTTCTGGGAGCCGATGGGCATACGCTGTTTCTGGCGCAGGTGCCGCGTGCCGTGCAGGGTGGATTGGCGTTCAACTTCTAAAGAATGGTATGTCTGACGAATCTATTTGGATTTGATGGGAGATGCCTGTGAGCTGGAAGAAAGCCCGTTTCCGGGGACGATATGGCGATGGTGGAGTTCGCGTGTCTTGCATAGCGGGATGCCCGATATTTGCAGCTTCCTAAAACTATATTTTTAGTGATAAAAACATGCTGCGACCGGGCAGCGGATTAAGGATGACTCCGGCAGCTTCAGGCTGCGCGTGGAGATTTGTGTCTCCAGCTTGCAACCGTATCCATGCAGGAGTTTGTCATGCCAGTAAGTTTCTCGAAGGTTCGTCTTGTTGCAGCGCTGATGTTGAGTGTTTTGATGGCGCAGTTCGGCTGGGCACAGGATGCGGCAAAGAGTTTGCCGCCCACACCGTTGCCTGCGGATATATCCGTGGCCCTGGTGGAGACGATGATGCGGAACCATCCGGATGCGACCAGCCTGGGGAAGTGGGGATATATTCCTGCGCTGTATCTCTCTGGGGAGTACATGGTTTACAAGCGTACGGGCGATGCGCGCTATCTGGCGTACATACGTAGTTGGGCGGATGCGCACGTTGATGAGCAGGGCAAGATCGACAATGCGCTCAATGCGCTGGACTACATACTGCCCGGCAACCTGATGCTTGAGCTCTACAAAGAGACCGGGATGGAAAAGTACAAGATTGCCGCACAAACGATTCGGAAGCGGCTTGATACTTATCCGCGAACGGAGGATGGCGCGCTGTGGCATGCGACGACGCGGCAGCATCAGTTGTGGCTCGATGGAATGTATATGTCGATGCCGTTCCTGGTGCATTATGGCGAGGCGTTTGGTGATCAGGCGTATGCCTATGATGAGGCTTCGAAACAGTTGCTGTTGTATGCGAAGCACTTGAATGATCCGGCGACTGGGCTGATGTTCCATGCGTATGACGAGTCAGGAACACAACCGTGGGCGCAGGGGGATACGCACCACTCGTCGGTGTTCTGGGCGCGGTCGATTGGCTGGTTTGGGATGACGCTGGTCGATGTGCTGGAGACGATGCCGAAGAGCGATCCGAACCGTCCGAAGCTTATCGCTCAATTGCGGCAACTGGTGAAGGCGTATGCGAAGTATCAGAATCCGAAGACGGGGCTTTGGTACAACGTGGTGGATAAGGCCGGACTTGCGGGGAACTGGGAGGAGACATCGGCGTCGTCGATGTATACCTACACGATCTCGCGGGCGGTGCAGCGTGGGTATGTGGATCCGACTTATGAGGCGGTCGCGTGCAAGGGATATCGCGGTGTGCTGTCGCAGGTATCCGTGGATGACAAGGGTGACCTGCATGTTGCGAATGTATGCCAGGGCACGAACGTTGGTGATCTGAACTTCTACCTGAACAGGCCGCATCCAGCAGACGATTTTCATGGTCTTGGTGCGTTTCTGATTATGAATGAGCAGATGCGAACGAGCCGCTGCGCGGTAAAACAGGCGTCGCGAATCAGGCTTGCTTCGTCGAAGGGGCTGGCTGGACCGGGAGTCGGGCCGCGTTGAAAGCAATAGCCTGGATCGCTTTACCGCGGGCTCTTTGGCTTTGGCAGGATGTTGTTGAAGCAGGAGGGATGGTTGCAACTCAATGGCTCTGGTGTCCGATCCTACGCGAGGAACAACCCAATCACTCCAAAGGCCGATCAACGTCGTTGATCGGCCTTTGGAATGATTGAAGCTGCAAGCCTCAGAAGGATAGCTTGAGGGCCAGTTGTATAAGGCGAGGATTGTTCACAGTAGAGTTGACCGCGCCGAACGGAGAAGTATTGGGGACGGTATCGCCGGGGGTCAAAGCGCCAGCAATGCTGACGTCGTTGATGGGCATGCCGTATTGCGGATGGTTAAAGAGGTTGAAAAACTCGGCGCGGAAGTTCAGACCCATGTCTTTGCGCGGAAGAGCAAACTGTTTAATCAGTGAGAAGTCGCTGTTGACGAAATCCGGACCTACGACCGGAACACGTTTAGCATCGCCCAGTTGTCCTACGGGAGAAGCTGCGAAACAATTTGGGTTGAGCCACTGATGCTTGCCGTGGTCTGCGGCGTAGGGGTTGCAGCCAGAGATTTGGTCTGGACGGTTCCAGTTGTTGCTGTTGCCGCCGGTGTTGAAGGAGACGCCGGATTGATTGTTGCTATTGATCAGGGGGACGGGGAATCCCGAAGAAGCTCTTTCGATCAGCGTCACCTGCCAACCGCCCACAAGGCTATTAGTGACAGCATTCCAACCGTCGCCGAACTTCTTTCCGCGGCCAAAGGGAAGATCGTAGATGACACTGGCTGTAAAGCTGTTATCGAGATTGATCTGCGACAACGCGTGATCCAGGTTCTCCCAGTTTGGAAGCGGAAAGTAGGGGGCACTCAATTGAGAACCAAGACCATCGCTCAGCCCATCATCATAAGTTTTCGAGTAGGTGTATGCGACCAAGGCGTAGAGGCCGTGCTTCGGTGCCTTGGTCTCCGCTTTGATCTGCAGCGAGTTGTAGCTGGTCTTGCCTAAATCGCCAGCCTCCAAGATGGTGTTGGCGGTTCCAAGGTTCGGCGCGTACGGCGCATTACCGACACAGCCGATGTGATTTGAGCCGGCGGCGGCGCATCCTGACGGTCCTCCCGTATTGATGTCATTGCCGAGCATCAGGAGGTGGCTTCCCTGAGAGCCGGCGTAGCCGGCGGTCAGCACGAGATTGCCGAACAATTGGCGTTCGACGTTCACGTTATATTGCTGGACACGGCCCAGTTTAATGTTGGTTGGTTCATAGGTGAACGCGCCTTGGTAGTTCGCGAGGGTGGATGGTATGGGGAGTAGTGCAAATCCGGCGGAAAGACCAGGAGCGCTGAAGTTGTCGGATTCACCCAGGAAGGGCGGATTCTGCCACAAGCCCTGTGCGCCCTGGCTCCAAGCGGAGTCGTGGTAGAGCGAGTAGCCCGCGCGAAGTACCGTTTTGTCGCTGCCCAAAACCTTCCAGGTGCCACCGATGCGGGGTTCGAGGGCCGTCTTATCCATTTGGATGCCGGCCGAGGCGCCCACGCCGTTCTGATTGGCAATGAGCAGTGAGCCGCCGGAAGAGGAAGGAATGTAGTCGGCCATTTTGCTATGCGCTTCCGTGATCGGAGTGGTCAGGGCATAGGCCAGGCTGAGGTTGAGCGTGAGAGAAGATGTGACTCTCCAATCATCCGCGATGAACGGGCGATAGATCTTCCAACGGCGGCCCGTGACAGCACCGTCATACGTCTGGTCGTGAATAGCACCGCCGCTCGTATTGCCAAGCAAGAAATCGGCCTCCACATTGCCACCCGTTGAACAGGTACCGGTGGCCGGAGGAGGGCATACCCCAGTGCCTGCGGTAGAGTTGCCGAAGAGTCCGACAAGCCAGAAGCCATCCGCGAAGGCCTCCGAGCCTACGTTCATCTGATTGCCACGGAAGTCGAGACCCATTCTCAACTCATGCTTGCGCACGATGAGATCGAATACGTCTTTGAAGGAGAAGATGTTCGTTCCGCCCTGAAATGGCGAGTAGCCGCGATCACCGAGAGCCCAATAACCACCATTTTCGAAATCTGTTGAGACCAATCCGCAGCTATAGGCTCCGGCAGCGCAGGTGGGGGTGGTACCACTCCCGCAACCGAGATTGGCTCCGGGAATGCCAAGCTTGGCGGAAGCGCATGTCCCCGTGCCCTGTGACAGAATGTAGTCGAAGATGCGGTCGTAACCAAAACTGGCCTGGTTGAACATCTTCGGCGAGAATAGGTGGGTTTCGCTGAGAGCAATATTGCGTGCGTGATTGGCGATGCGCTGATTGCTGCCGAACGCGCCAGCTTCCGCAAAAGATCCAGGCCCACCACCACCGGGGACATACGAGGTCGCCTGATCGTAGCTGAAGCGAGCAAAGGCAGTGTCTTTGCTGGAGAACGTCTGATCAACGCGCACGTCGAACTTGGTTTCATTCAAGCTGCGCACGGGCGAGTTGATAAAGTTGACGTTTCCATTAGCGTTGCTTGCATTCGGTGTGGGGTACAGGTTGATCATGGCCTGCCCAATGGAATTGAAGAGGTTGGATGGAATCTTGTTACATGGAGTACCGGGTGCCTGGCTTCCATTTGCGGCTGCCGGGAGGGGGTTTCCACTGGTATCGCATTGGAATGCACCGCCGGTGTTCGGATTGACGATTGCAAGACCGGTGATGGTATTGCCAAATGGGTCAGCGGAGAAATTGCCGGTCCGCATGGCCAGCGAAGGCACGAGGCCTGTAAAGGTGATGCCCTGGCGTTGGAATTTTTGTTCGCCATCGACGAAGAAGAAGGTTTTGTCTTTGATGATGGGGCCGCCGATGGAGCCGCCGAACTGGTTCAGGTTGAACTTGGTGGGTGTTTGAGAAAAGTAGTTCCGGGCATCCAGGTCGGTATTGCGCACAAATTCGAAGAGCGACCCGTGAAGGGCATTGGTCCCGGACTTTGTGCTGACCAGCACGGTCGGGCCCGCTCGTGTACCGTACTCGGCGGAGTAGGTGTAGGTCAGAACCTTGAACTCCTGAATGTCGTCGATTGAGGAGAAGACGCCGATACCGCCTGAGGTGAGTTCGTTATTATCGACGCCATCCAGCAGCCAATCAGTACTGTTAGGACGTGAGCCACCGACTGATAGCGAGAAGGAACCGCGCGCCGCCACTTCGCTGTCGGCACCAGAGGTGAAGAAGCTGTTGGGGTTCGTCTCTGCCGTAGCTCCGGCGGTGAGCGTGGCGAGTTGAACGAAATCACGACCGTTCAAGGGGAGTTGTGACACCTGCTGTGCGGTGATTACCTGGCCAAGAGAGGGATTGCCTGTCTCGACAGCGACTGCGTCCCCGGTGACTTCCACTGAAGTGTTTACCGTGGCGAGTGCGAGCGAAAAGTCGATTTCACGGGATTCCTGAACCTGCAAGGGAAGATCTTTGGAGGCAGCGCTTTGAAAGCCTACCGCGTTGACACGCACCGTATACGTCCCAACAGGAAGTAGAGGGATCAGATAGTGTCCGGTAGTGTCTGTCTTGCTCGCACGAGTGAAGCCGGTGGCCTGAGAAACCACGATGACGTCAGCCCCAGAGATGCTTGATCCGGCTTTATCAAGGACGTTTCCAGAGAAACTTCCAGCGGCCTGACCATACATGGCCGGAGAGGCCACAAGTGCAAGGATGCACGCTACCGCAAGAATTAGTATTTGGGAGGATTTTGTGCCGACTGAATATTGAACTGATCGTGGACACTCCGAGACAACCATCGCACGTTTCATAGTCATACCCCTTTGGATAAATCTGCTTAAGGTGACTTCTGACATCGATCGTGTTGCGCATGTTGTGCTGGGGTATAAGAATCTATGAATTGGCAGTGAATGTCAACGTAGGTGCCCACCCGGAGTGCTCGCGTGTTCGAGTTCCGGACTTGGGACGATCCCAAGCCAACTCTCGTGACGGAAAATTTTGTTTCGTAGTTTGAAAGTGGTGGACGCGGCAGGGATCGAACCTGCGACCAGTCGATTAAGAGTCGAATGCTCTACCAGCTGAGCTACGCGTCCAGACCTTGAGAACTCATCCGGAGGGGATGAGCGCGAGGATACAAGCTTGTTTCTGCCTGGATCAAAACCCGCTTCAGGGATGTGCGTGGAAGACCACGGCACAAGAAGAAGTATACCACGGTGCGGCGCGATGTTCTGCGCCGCTGACCTGTGGAAAGTGGCGCGTTAGCCGACGAAGTCGACGTTGGCTTTATGAGGGATGATGCCGCGATCGTAGCCCATGTCGAGGAGCTTGCGGATGGCCTCGCGGCCGTCGTCTCCGTAGTTCAGGGTGCGGTCGTTGACGTACATGCCGACGAAGCGATTGGCGAGAGCGGGATCGAGATCGCGGGCGAACTGCATGGCGTAATCGAGGGCTGCTTCGCGGTGGTCGAGAGCATGCTGGATGCTGTCGCGCAGGGCGTTGGTGGTGACGAGCTGGACCTCTGTGCCGAGCGAGCGGCGGATGGCGTTGCCGCCGAGGGGCAAGGGAAGGCCGGTCTGCTCGCGCCACCAGATGCCGAGGTCGAGGATCTTTGTGAGGCCGTCGCGGCCGTAGGTGAGTTGGCCTTCGTGGATGATGAGACCCGCGTCGTACTTGCCGGCAACGACGCCGGGGATGATCTGGTCGAACTCGACGGTGACGGTTTGGACGTCAGGGGCGAAGAGCTTGAGCGCGAGGTACGCGGTGGTGAGGGTGCCGGGAACGGCGATGGTGAGCTTCTTGACCTCGTCGAGGGTGTAGTTTCTCGGGGCGACGATCATGGGGCCGTAGTCTTCACCAACGGAGCCGCCGCAGGCCATCAGGGTGTAGTGCTCCTGAAGGTAGGGGTAGGCGTGGAAGCTGATGGCGGTGACGTCGTAGAACTGCTCGTTGATGGCCTTGTGATTGAGGGTTTCGATGTCACAGAGGGTGTGGTTGAAGCGGTAGCCGGGGACGCGCACCTTGTTGGTGGCGAGGCCGTAGAACATGAAGGCGTCGTCGGAGTCAGGGCTATGGGCGATGTTGATTTCGTGGACTGCGGTTGTTGCGGGGTTCATTCGGTCCTTCTGGTTCACAAAGTGTCTGTTTATAAGATGCGCGGAGAAGAGCGCAGACTCGGTGGAATGGAGGGTGAGGCTAGTTTTGTGGCTGTTTGGAAGCTTTGGCGCGAACGAGGGTGCTGTAGATGCCGGCTGCGGCGAGAACTTTGATGGCTTCTCCGGGCAAGAACGGAGCGACGGCGCCGATCCACGTTGCCTGGAGCGAGTGGCCGGCGTACTGCATGAACCAGGCGGCTCCGCAGAGGAAAAGCACGGCGATTGCGGCTGTTCCGCCGATGGTGGCGGCGAGGAAACGGGGCACGCGGGTAGAGAGCTTCTGCGTCAGGAACCCGACGATTGCGGCGACCAGCGGATAGGCCATGAGGAATCCGCCGTTGGGGCCGAGCAGGTGTGCGAGACCGCCGGGGCCCATGGGGCTGAAGACGGGAAGGCCGGCTGCGCCTTCAGCGAGGTAGGCGAGCATTGTGAAGAAGCCGGCTACGGGGCCAAGAGCGAGGCCGACGCCGAGTACCGCGAGAGGCGTGAGGATGAAGGGTACCGGCGTGAAGGGCAGAGGGATAGCGACGTGGGCTGCTGCGGCTACGACTGCCGTTGCGGCGAGGCCTACGGTGATCTTGCCGGGGATGGTGGCGGCAAACTTCTGGAGAGAGTCGGAGAGCGAGTGCGAAGGAGCGGATTGAGTGATTGCGGTCTGCATGGTGGTGTCCTCGATGGCAGGGATACGGTTAGAAAGTCTTAGCGAGCTTGAGCGCGTGGCATGGCGCGGTTCAGGGAGCGATCACGGATGCGGCTGGGAACGGGATCGGACAGATCGCCCATATCCTTGTTGAAGTAAGCCCAGTCGGTGCGGCGCGAAGGGTGGTTTGCTGCTGTTTCTGCGGGCCGAGGAGCGGATTGGACAGGGCGGCGGAGCAGCGGGCTCATGCTGGCGGGGGATGCTGGGCGGGATTCGGCCAAAGCTGGGTGAAGCGCGTGGGGCTGAGCGAGTAATCCGGACAGCAGAGCTGCCGAGGGTAGTTGGGGATCGGAAACGGATAAGGCTGGCGTCAGCTTTGGAAGGCTGAACGCGGGGAAAGCGGGCGTCGCAGGTTGGCGCGCAGGTTGGCTTGCGGGGGCCGGACGCTGGAGGTCGGTGGAGAGAATTGGAGCGGGGGAGAAGACCTCAGTGATGCGGAGTTCGGCTACAGCGCTGGAAATGAGTGCCAAGGGCTCTGATGCCTGCCTGGTGCGGAGGGAGCGGCGACGGCGGCGGTCGCTGCTGATGTGATGCGCGATCGAAACGGTGGCCCACAGGAGGGCCACAAACGCGAGGATCGAGATGGAAAGAAGTATCCGCATGAGCCTTGGTAAGAATAACAAAGCGGGCGGTGCGAGACTTTGGGAAAGCGAATGAGTTGTGAAAGAAGTGAGATGTTCCTGAAGCCGTTTTTGATCGCAGAAAGCTATACCAAGCTTGATTCCCCCACGGCTTTGCTGGCGCGAATGAGCTTTGTATGCGTGATACTTGGTATGTAGGAACCATGGTTCGAGCACGCTGCAACGGACCGTGGGGTAAAGGGCTCCTGATGGCCGTAGAACAAAAGCATGGAAGTAGCCCTCGGGTGGTGGTATTAGCCAACCGGGTGCGAGAGCGTGCGTATGGACAACGGCGTAAGGTGGCGACCATCGCGACCGGTGCGTTGGCCTTGATGATGGGGTACGGCGTGGTGTTTGGGAACAATGGGCTGACGGTGTATGAACACAAGCGGCAGGAAGCCCAGGCGCTGCAGCACCAGATGCAGTTGTTGCAGACAGAGAACGAGCGGCTGAGCGGGCATGTCGAGCGGCTGCAGAACGATCCGGGAGCGATTGAGCACCAGGCGCGCGAAGAACTGCACTACACGCGGGCGGGCGAGGTGATCTATACGCTGCCTAATGCTCCGACGAATCATCAGTAAAGACGCTGGTTTGCGGTGAGCCGTGGCGTCAGGGCTAGTTTTTAGGGCGCTCGATGGGGGCGGGAGCCTGTGTGCCGGCCGGTGGGGGTTCGGGTTCCTGAGACTCCTGGGTGGTGACTTCCTTTTCAGATTGCTGGACTTTAGAACGTGAATAGACGAATTGTGTTGCATCGTTGCGGTGGGTGGTTCATGGTTGTTGGCCTATGAGGGCTGTGGATGGCGGATGGGTCGGGCCTTCAGCCCTTGGGGTTTGGACGGTTGTTACGAGGGGCTTCGCCCCTCGCTGGTATGGGACGCGCCTTTGGCGCTAGGTAGTGTCTGACGAATATTGTTTCGCTCGAGTTGGGAGTAGGTGGTGGGATGAAAGAGAGCGTATCCCGGGGGCTGAAGCCCGGTTTGTGGCGGATTTTAGTGTCCGGGCTAAAGCCCGGACCTATCTCAGAAACAAAAACAACGGCAAACCGATTCGTCAGACACGACCTAATGCAAGGGCAAGGGCAAGGGCAAATACAACGGCAACCGCAAATGCAAGCGCAAATGTAACTACTGCCGCTGTAGCCAATACAGAGATCCTTCGCTGCGCTCAGGATGAGGGTGTTTAAAAGGGGCTGAAGTTGTGAGGAGGGGACGAAGTTATCAGAGGGAATGAAGTCGTGAGGAGGAGGAGGACGGTATCAGGAGGGAGAAGACAGGAAGGTTTTGAGTTGGATGAGGCGTTTGGGATGGGGGAATTGGGTGGGGTGGATTGCGGCGGTGAGGTGGGTTAGACCGTCGAGGAGGGTTTGGGCTGGGGTGTTGAGGTACTCATCAGGGATGCAGTAGACCTGGTGGTTGCGGACGGCGCGTAGGTGGTGCCAGTTGCGCTGCTCGATGATGCGGGCGAGGGGAACGCGGTCGCCGGCGCCGCACCAGGCGAAGATCAGGACGTCGGGATCGGCTGCGGCTATGGATTCTGGTGTGGTGTGGGAGCCGGGTGTGCCGAGGAAGTTGCCACCGGCTGCAGAGACGAGCTCAGCAACCCAGGTTTGCGAGTGGATGAGAGGCTTGCCCCATTCTTCGCAGTAGACCGTGGGATGGTCGAGGCCGGTGGATCGGCTGCGAGCTTCGTCGAGGGTGCGGTTGAAGTGGGTGATGAGGACTTCGGCTTCGGCCTGCGCGTCGGTGAGCGAGGCTAGAAGGCGGATGTCTGCGAGGATGTCGGCCAGATTGTGGGGTGCGAGAGCTAGGACAGGGCGTGAGGCTTTGAGGATGGCTGCGAGCGACTCCATGCGGTAGGGGACGGAGGCTATGATGAGCGTGGGATTGGTGGCTGCAATCTCGGTAGTGTCCGCTGTCCAGGAGTCGTGCAGGATGGGGAGATTGCGGGAGGCTAGTTCGGGCAGGGTTTCGACGCAGTACTTGGTGTGGGCGCAGAGGTAGTCGAGCCGGCCGAGAGCATGAAGTATGAGGGTGATGGAGGGTTGGAGTGAAGCGATGCGCATGGGCGGCTTCATTCTGGGTGCTTCTCGATGGCAGGTTCGGCTTCGAGTGTGAGGGAGCCACTCTCGTTGGCGTCCAGGCTTCGGTGCTTGTGGTGCCCGATGCGCTGCGCGCGGTAGATGCCGGTGTGTCCGGAGAAGAGATAGCTGAGGACGCAGGCGATGCCGGCGAAGGCTCCGGCTTCGGCGCCGAAGAGTTCGACGGCCATGAGCGTGGATGCGATGGGCGTGTTGGCTGCTCCGGCGAAGACTGCGACGAAACCCATTCCGGCGAGAAGCGATGATGGGAGTGGAAGGATGTGTGACAGGGCGTTGCCAAGTGTTGACCCGATGTAGAAGAGTGGCGTGACTTCGCCGCCTTTGAAGCCGCTGCCGAGGGTGACGGCGGTGAAGAGGAACTTGGCGGCCCAATCGTAGACAGGGAGTTTGTGGTCGAAGGACGCGACGATGGTGGGGATGCCGAGGCCGATGTACTTCGTGGTGTGAAGCGAGAAGACGGCGAGAGTGACGAGGATGCCTCCGGCGGCGGGGCGAAGTGGTGCGAAGGCGATGCGGCTGCGGAGGAAGTGGGTGATGGCGTGGGTGACGCGAGCGAAAGCCATGCCGACTATGCCGAAGACGATACCGGCGGCCATTGCAGCGAAGATGCCTTTGACGGTGATGGCGGGGACAGAGGTGACCGTGTAGACGGTGTGGTGGATGTGCCAGGCCTTGGTGGTGAGATCGCCGAAGAAGGCGGCGAGGAAGCAAGGGATGAGTGCGTCGTAGTTGAGGGTGCCGATGGCGAGGACTTCGATGCCGAAGATGGCACCGGAGAGCGGCGTACCGAAGACGGAGCCGAAGCCTGCGCTGATGCCGGCCATGAGCAGGATGCGACGCTCGTGTGCGTCGAGACGGAGTGGGCGGGTGAGCTGGTCGGCGAGTGAGGCCCCGGTCTGGATGGCTGTGCCTTCGCGTCCGGCTGAGCCTCCGAAGAGATGCGTGAGGAATGTTCCGAGCAGGATGAGCGGTGTCATGCGGAGAGGGATGACGCTTTTGGGGTCGTGGATCTCGTCGATGATGAGGTTGCTGCCGGCTTCGACCCTGCGGCCGAGGTAGTGGTACATCAAGCCGACGAGTACGCCGACTGGAGCAAGCAGCCAGATGATCCAGATGTGGGCTTCGCGGACTTTGGTGGCGTACTCCAGTGAGGCCAGGAGCAGGGCTGATGCTGAGCCGGCGAGAATGCCGATGGCGGCTGAGATGGGAATCCAGCGAGCGAGGTTGAGCAGGGTACGGAGTTGCTTTGTTGCTAGTGTGTTGAGCGAGGTTTTTGGCACGCGTCCTCCTACGAGATCTAGGAGTTATCAGCTCCGTGAGCGGAGCGGCCGGCGAACCCCATCGCCATGGATGTGTATGGGTTCACGATAACAGCGGGGTGAGAGAGCGTCAACGGATTTCAGGGGATGGGGTTGTTCGCGGCTAACGAATGGAGGAGTCTTTCTCCTGGTTGAAACAAGCGAGTAGGGAAGCGGATCGTAGTCTGATACGGTTTAAAAAACAACGCAGAGAGCAATGCGTGAAAGTCGAATGGGGTTTCTCTGCGAAATGACCGTCTTTTCGATCTAGCGATGCGAACGACGAAGTTCTGTTTGCAGGTAGTTTGCCATGTTCCCAGGCCAGAGCTTTAGACATTTTTTACGATCAAGGACGGATGGATGCGTGTATTGCTTGTGACCTGGGATGGGGCTGGGAATCTGCCTCCTGCTCTTGCTCTGATATCGGCCCTTTCTGCGCGAGGCCATGAGGTTATCGTTCTTGGTCATGACTCGCAGGAGCATGAAATAAGGCAGAGTGGCGGCGAGTTTCGTCGTTTTGCCAACGCACCGCAGCTTGACCAGGGTAAGGCGCAAGCCGGTTTCGATTTCGGGGCGTGGCTTGCGGGTTTCAACGAAGTGGCGGCTCGGGATTTCATGGAAGAAGTATCGCGTGTCAATCCTGACGTCTTGATCGTCGACTGCATGATGGGCCCATCGCTCGCAATGGCTTGGTCCAGCGGAAAGAAGCTGGTCGGCTTGGTGCATGGCGTTTATAGTGCCATGACTCCCTGGAGCGAGATGATCAGCGCCGCCGATCTTTCGCTTGGCTGCTCGTATGAGGCCTTTGACCAAGGAACGAAGTTTCCGAAGAACATGGTGTTTGTGGGACCGCTGCGTCCGGTTGTCGCCGGACAGCCATGGACGAGGAAGTTTCCCGAACGCCCGTTGGTGGTGGCAAGCCTGAGCTCTGGTCACCAGGGGCCGTTCCAACTCGGGCTCCTGCAACGCATCTGCGATGCTCTCTCCGTGTTGCCGTTGGAAGGGCTGGTGACGACGGGCCGCGGCATCGCTCCAGAAGAACTCACTGCGGGAGCCAACGTAACGGTGGAACGCAATGTGGACCATGGTCTGACGCTTCCAGAGGCATCGCTCTTCATCACG